>Ga0187785_10000070_pt1 | contig 36548 bp, 36 predicted proteins | sample 0815_BV2_4_20_MG_FD_132466 | JGI IMG/M metagenome (GOLD analysis project Ga0187785, IMG submission 132466) | Tropical peat soil microbial communities from peatlands in Department of Meta, Colombia - 0815_BV2_4_20_MG | ecosystem: Environmental > Terrestrial > Soil > Wetlands > Peat | place...
CCGACCGGCGTGAAGTGGACGGGCGTGTCCGAACAGCCCGTGCATCCGCACTTCGTGATCTGCAATGCGGACGAATCGGAGCCCGGCACCTTCAAGGATCGGATCATGATGGAGTCCGACCCGTTCGCGTTGATCGAGGCGCTCACGATCGCCGGGTTCGCGGTCGGGGCAGAACAGGGCTACCTCTACATCCGCGGCGAGTACCCGCTCGCGACCGCGCGACTCGAACACGCGATCGCCGAGGCGCGGCGCCACGGGTTCCTCGGCGAGGATGTGCTCGAGCGCGGGGTGCGCTTCGACGTGGAGCTCCGCCGGGGGGCCGGCGCCTACATCTGCGGCGAGGAGACGGCGCTGTTCAACTCGATCGAGGGCAAGCGGGGCGAGCCGCGGAACAAGCCGCCGTTCCCGGTGACGCACGGGGTCTTCGGCAAGCCCACGGCGATCAACAACGTCGAGACCCTGCTGAACGTCCTCCCCATCCTGACCGACGGGGCGGCGGCCTACGCGGCGACCGGTACCGAGGGCTCCACGGGAACGCGGCTCTTCTGCCTCTCCGGTCACGTCGAGCGGCCCGGCGTCTACGAGCACCCCCACGGCGTCACGCTCCGCGAGGTGATCGACGCGGCCGGCGGCGTCCGCGGCGGCGGCGCCCCGAAGGCGGTGCTCCTCGGCGGCGCGGCCGGCGGCTTCGTGGGGCCCGACCGGCTCGACGTCCGGCTGACGTTCGAGGACGCGCGGGAGGGCGGCTACACGCTGGGTTCCGGCGTCGTGATGGTGTTCGACCAGGAGATCGACCTGGTCGACCTCTGCCTGCGGATCGCGCGGTTCTTCCGCGACGAGTCGTGCGGGCAGTGCGTGCCCTGCCGGGTGGGGACCGTGCGGCAGGAGGAGGCGCTGCATCGGCTGGTCGCCGGCCGGCCGATCGGCTCGGCGGCCGACGAGCTCGTGTTGTTGGAGGATGTGGGCCAGGTGATGCGCGACGCCTCGATCTGCGGGCTGGGCCAAACGGCGGCCAACGCCGTCCGCTCGGCGATCGCGACGTTCGGCTTGTTCGACGGGGGCGCGTCGTGAGCGCCGTTCCGGTCGCGCCTCCTCGCAAGCTGCTGGACGTCGAGGTCGACGGCCGGACCGTCCGGGTGCCGGAGGGCTCGACGATCCTCGACGCGTGCCGCGTCGAGGGGATCGACACGCCGACGATGTGCTACGCCGACAACCTGACCCCGATCAACGCGTGCCGGGTCTGCGTGGTCGAGCTCGAGGGCGCGCGAACGCTCGTGCCGGCGTGCTCCCGCCCGGTCGAGCCCGGCATGAAGATCAGGACCGACACCGAGCGGGTGCGGCACTCGCGCAAGCTCGTGATGGAGTTCCTGGGCTCCAGCGTCGACACGTCGCAGACCTCGGCCGACTGGCACCGGTGGCAGGAGGCCTACGCGGCCGACCCGGAGCGGTTCGGCGCCGCGATGGAGCCCATGGGTGCGGGGGAGCGCGACGCGCGCGCGCCCGGCCACCACCACGACCCGGACGCCACGGCCGCGGAGACCGTCGCCCAGCCGGTGAAGATCGACAACGACCTCTACGTCCGCGACTACGCGAAGTGCGTGCTCTGCTACAAGTGCGTCGAGGCCTGCGGCACCGACGCGCAGTTCACGTTCGCGATCGCCGTGGCCGGGCGCGGGTTCGACGCGCGGATCTCCACGGAGTACGCGGTGCCCCTGGACGCCTCCGCCTGCGTCTACTGCGGCAACTGCATCGGTGTGTGCCCGACCGGCGCGCTGCAGTTCAAGAGCGAGCACGACATGCGGGCGGCCGGGACCTGGGACGAGGCCGCCCAGACCGTCACGAACACGATCTGCCCCTACTGCGGCGTGGGCTGCGAGTTGGAGCTCCACGTGCAGGACAACGCGATCGTGAAGGTGTCCTCGCCGGCCGATCACTCGGTCACCAACGGCCACCTGTGTGTGAAGGGTCGCTTCGGGTTCCAGTTCGTCCAGCGGCGGAAACGGGCACGCGACTGAGCAGCGTCGCCGGCATCGTGCTGGCCGGCGGCCGGTCGGCGCGGTTCGGTTCGGACAAGCTCCAGGCGGAGCTCGACGGCGTCCCCCTGCTGCACCACGCGGTCTTGCGGATCGCCGAGATCGCCGACGACGTCGTGGTGGTGCTGCCGCCGAGCGCGGGCGGCGAGGGCCTGCCGCCGGGGGCCCGCGTCGCGAACGATGCCACCGAGGGGGAGGGCCCGCTCGCCGGCCTGCACGCCGGGCTGCTCGCGGCCGCCGGCTCCGACGCGGCGGTCGTGATCGGCGGCGACATGCCGGACGTCCGGACCCCGGTCGTCGCCGAGATGCTGCGGGTCCTGGGAGAGGCCCCGGTGGACGCCGTCGTCCTCGCCGAAGGCGAACGCCCGCGGCCCCTGCCGCTCGTGGTGCGCACCGGGCCGGCCGCCGATGCGGTCCACTCGCTGTTGCATGTGGGACGGCGCCGCCTGCGCGATGTGGTGGACGTGCTGCGGACCGCCGTGATCGACGAGGGCACCTGGACGGCGCTGGACCCGGAGCGCCGGACGTTGCTCGACGTCGACGAGCCGGAGGATCTCACCCGGTAGGCTCCGGGCGATGTCGCACGTCGAACGGATCGGGGTCGGCGCCGTCGAGGTGCAGACGATCTGCGAGGGCTTCGCCGCGCTGCCGCTCGCGGAGGAGACCCCCGGCGTCGACTGGAACGCCGAACGGGCGCGGCGCCCCTGGGTCTTCGAGGGCGAGGACGCCTGGCGCTGGCACGTCCACGCGTTCGTGCTGTGGACGCCGAGCGGCTGCGTGGTCGTCGACACCGGGGTCGGGGGCTTCGGACCGTTCCGGCCGTGGACCGAGTCCTACGCCGGGGCCTGGTCGGGCGTCGAGCCGGCCGAGGTCGGGCACGTGGTCCTGACGCACCTGCACGCCGACCACGCCGGCGGCACGGTGGCCGCGAGCGGCGCTCCGCGGTTCCCGAACGCCGTGTACCACGTCCATCCCGCCGACTGGGAGCACTTCACGGCCGAGCCCGACCCCGATCTGTACGACGCCCGGCTGGCGATGGAGCCGATCTCGGTCGCCGGCATGCTGGACCTCCACGAGGACGACCACGAGGTGGCCCCCGGGATCCACGTCCTGCATTCGCCCGGCCACACGCCCGGACACCGCAGCGTCCTGCTCCGCGACGGCGACGCCACCCTGCTGCTGACCGGCGATCTGCTCCACCTCCCGGTCCAGGCCGAGCACCCCGAGCTTCCGTCCGGCCATGACGAGGACCCGGAGCTCGGCAGCGCCTCGCGCCGCGTCCTGCTCGACCAGGCTCGCCGCGGCGCGTGGGACGTCGGGGTGCCCCACTTCGCCCGCCCGTTCGGGACGGTGGACGCGGCCGGCTGGCGCGAGCGGTGATGGGGTAGCATCGCGGCACGAAGAGCGGGGCCCGCGGCCGGGCCCGGGCCTTCCCGCGCATCAGACGATCCCTCTCCTGCGGAAAGGAACTCCGGCATGCCGCCACGACGTGTCCTGATCATGGGCGCCGCTGGGCGCGACTTCCACAATTTCAACGTCGTGTTCCGCGACGACCCCCAGACCGAGGTCGTCGCCTTCACCGCCACGCAGATCCCGTTCATCGACGACCGCCGGTACCCCGCATCGCTCGCCGGCCCGCGCTATCCGGAGGGGATCCAGATCCATGACGAGTCGGAGCTCGTGCCGTTGATCCGCGACCTCGACGTGGACGACGTGGTCTTCAGCTACTCCGACATCAGCCACACCTACGTGATGCACGTCGCCTCCACCGTCCTGGCGGCCGGAGCAAGCTTCCGCCTCCTCGGGCCTGACGACACGATGCTGCAGCCGACCGTGCCGACGGTCGCGGTGACTGCGGTCCGGACCGGTGTCGGCAAGTCGCAGACCACGCGGGCGGTGGCGGGCGCGCTGAAGGATGCCGGTAAGCGCGTCGTGGCCGTCCGGCACCCGATGCCGTACGGGGATCTCGCGGCCCAGCGCGTGCAGCGTTACGCGGAGCTCGCCGACCTGGATCGCTACGACTGCACGATCGAGGAGCGCGAGGAGTACGAGCCGCACATCGCCTCCGGCACCGTGATCTACGCGGGCGTCGACTACGGCGCGATCCTCGAGCAGGCTCAGGCTGAATGTGACGTGTTGCTGTGGGACGGCGGCAACAACGACCTACCCTTCTACCGGCCGAACGTGTGGATCGCCCTGGTCGATCCGCTCCGCGCCGGCCACGAGCTGGCCTATCACCCCGGGGAGACGAACCTCCGCGCCGCCGACGTCGTGGTGATCAACAAGATGGACTCGGCCACGCCGGATCAGGTGGCGCAGCTCGAGGACACGATCGCGGAGGCGAACCCGGCGGCCACCGTGGTCCGCGCGAACTCGCGGGTCAGCTGCGACGACCCCGACGCGATCCGCGGCAAGCGGGTGCTCGTCGTCGAGGACGGTCCCACGCTGACCCACGGCGAGATGAAGATCGGCGCCGGGGTCGTGGCTGCCCAGCGGCTCGGCGCCGCGGCGATCGTGGATCCTCGGCCCTGGGCGATCGGCACGATCGCGGAGACCTTCGCGAAGTACGACGTCGGGCACGTCCTGCCGGCGATGGGCTACAGCGAGGGCCAGCTGGACGAGATGGCGAAGATCATCGCCGCCGCCGACGTCGACGTCGTGGTGATCGGAACGCCGATCGACCTGCGTTCCGTGATCCGGATCGACAAGCCGGCCGTGCGGGTGCGCTACGACCTGGAGGTCCTGCCGGACTCGCCCCAGCTCCGCGACATCCTGGCGCCGGTCCTGTAGGGGCCTGGAGGTGGAGCGGGTCGTCGTCGCCCTCGGCGGCAACGCCTTGCTTCGCCGCGGCGCCGACGACACGTACGAGGAGATGTACCGCGCCGCGCGGATCGCGGCCGAGCGGATCGTCGACCTGGCCGCGGAGGGCTGGGAGGTCGTCGTCACGCACGGCAACGGCCCGCAGGTGGGCCGGATCCTGATCCAGCAAGAAGCGGCGGCCAAACAGGTTCATCCGATGCCGCTGGATGTCTGCGGCGCCGAGTCGCAGGGCCAGATCGGCTACCTGCTCCAGGTCACGATCGGCGACGTGTTCTTCGAGCGGGGTATGGAGCGGCCGGTGGTCACGGTCCTGACGCTCACCCGGGTCCGGGCGAAGGATCCCGCGTTCCGCAAGCCCACGAAGTTCGTGGGGCCGTTCTTCACGGAGGCCAGGGCGAAACAGCGGGCCGAGCGTCAGGGATGGGTGATGCGCCCCGATCCCCACGGGGGGTTCCGGAGGGTCGTGCCGAGCCCCAAGCCGTACTCGATCGTGGAGACCCCGGTGATCGCGACGCTCGTCGCCGGGGGCGCGATCGTGATCGCCGCGGGCGGCGGCGGCGTGCCGGTGATCGAGCAGGGCCCGCGGCTGATCGGCAAGGAGGGCGTGGTCGACAAGGACCTCGCCGCCGCGATCCTCGCGCAGGAGGTCGGCGCCTCGGTCCTGCTGATCCTGACCGACGTCCCGAAGGTGCAGCGCGGCTACGGCACGCTGCTGCCGCAGGACCTCGACCGGCTCAGCGCCGACGAGGCCGACGCGATGCTGCGGGCGGGGGAGTTCGGCGCGGGGTCGATGGGGCCGAAGGTCGAGGCGGCGATCGCGTTCGTCCGCTCTGGCGGGAGCCGGGCCGTGATCGCGGACCTGGACGATCCGCTCGCCGCGCTCCGCGGTGAGGCCGGCACCCAGATCGTGCCGGCGGCCGACGCGGGCTAAGGGTGCCCGGCCGGGCGGCCGGGGTTGCGGAACTGCTGGACGATCACGAACACCGCGAAGATGCCGACCAGCACGACGAGCAACGCCAGCAGGCCCAGGAAGAACACCTCCAGGAACCCGTGGATCTGCGGGACGATCTCCGCGAGCGCGCCCATCCACCGGGGATGCTACCCGCGCCGATAGGCTGTGCGCCGTGAAGCTCGGGATCCTCACCGGCGGCGGCGACGTCCCCGGTCTGAACGCCGCGATCAAGGCCGTGGTGAACGCGGCGGCGGCCGGCGGCCACCAGGTGCTCGGGATCCGCCGGGGCTGGGGCGGGCTGCTCGACGTCGACCCGGCGAACCCCCTGTCGGTGCAGGTCAACACCCTGCCGCTCGATCCGGTGGCGGTGCGCACGATCGATCGGACCGGAGGGACGTTCCTGCACACCTCCCGGACGAACCCGGCGAAGGTCGGTCCCGATGACGTGCCCGCGTTCCTGCGGACGGATGCGGGTGGCGAAGGGCCGCACGATCTGACCGCGCACATCGTGGAGGTGATCCACGCGCTCGGGATCGGCGCGATGGTCGCGATCGGGGGCGACGACACCCTTTCGTTCGGGTTGCGGCTGCACCACGAGGGAGTGCCGATCGTCGCGATCCCCAAGACGATGGACAACGACGTCTTCGGGACCGACTACTGCATCGGCTTCTCGACCGCCGTGACCCGGACCGTGCATTTCGTCCACCAGTTGCGGACCAGCGCGGGCTCCCACGAACGGATCGCCGTGGTCGAGGTGTTCGGGCGGAACTCGGGCGAGACCTCGCTCGTCTCGGCGTACCTCTCGGGAGTGGACCGCGCGGTGATCTCGGAGGTTCCGTTCGACCCCGACCGGCTCGCGGAGCTGCTGATGCGCGACAAGAAGGACAACCCCAGCAACTACGCGATGATGACGATCAGCGAGGGTGCGACGGTCCAGGGCGGCGCGATCGTCGAGGCCGGGGACGAGGACGCCTACGGCCACCGCAAGCTCGGCGGGATCGGGCAGGTCGCGACCGAGCTGCTGAAGCAGCGGACCGGTCAAGGGATGATCTACCAGCAGCTCGGGTACCTGATGCGCTCGGGCTCGCCCGATTCGCTGGACCTGATGGTGGCGATCAACTATGCGAACCTCGCGACCGAGCTCGCCACCGGCGGCGCCTCCGGGCGCCTCGTCGCCCTGCGTGACGGGAACTACACGCACGTGCCGCTGACCGAGGTCGGCGCCGGCGTGAAACGGGTCGACGTCGAGGCGCTCTACGACGTCGAGGCCTACCGACCTACGGCGCGGAACGTCGACGGCCGCGCGATGTTCCTGTCCTGAGCCGGATCGGGGCCCGGGTAGACTCCCGGGATGCCGCGGTACCGGGTGGACCTGCGCTCCGACACGGTCTCCACGCCCTCGGCGGCGATGCGCCGCGCGATGGCCGACGCCGAGGTCGGTGACGCCTGGTACGGCGACGACCCGACCGTGAACCGGCTGCAGGAGCGGGCCGCGGAGCTCGTGGGCACCGAGGCGGCCCTGTACGTGCCCACCGGCACGATGGCCAACCAGATCGGGCTGCGGCTGCACGCGCTGCAGGCCGGACATCTGATCGCGGCCGAGGAGACCGCCCACGTTGCGACCGTCGAGATGATGACGAGCGCGGCGCTGGCCGGCCTGTCGTATCGGACCGGCGCCGGCTCGCCGACCGGCGGCATGACGGCCGACCTCGCCACGCGTCTGCTCGAGCCGGATGCGGCCTTCGACGTCGAGGTGGTCGACCTGCTCGCGGTCGAGAACACCGCCGGCGGCTACGGCGGCACGGTGCTGCCGGCCGAGGAGCTTCGCAAGATCCGGCAGGTCGCCGACGACGCGGCGGTGCCGATCCACCTCGACGGCGCCCGGATCTGGAACGCGGCGGCCGCGACCGGCCTGGACGCCACGGAGTGGACCTCGCAGGTCGACTCGATGATGTTCTGCCTCTCGAAGGGGCTCGGCGCCCCGATCGGGTCGGTCGTCTGCGCCGGCGCCGAGCAGATCCGCGAGGCGCGCCGCTTGGCGATCCTGTTCGGCGGCGCCTGGCGTCAAGCCGGGATCGTCGCGGCCGCCGGATTGGTTGCCCTGGAGACCGGACGGGAGCGCCTCGCAGAGGACCATGCGCGGGCCGCGCGCCTGGCCGAGGCGGTCGCGGAGCTCGCGCCGGAGGCGATCGATCCCCAGCAGGTCGAAACGAACATGGTCTTCGTGCACACCGAAGCGATGGGGATCGAGCCGTTCGAGGCGATCGGACGGCTCGCCGCCCTCGGCGTGGGCGCGGTCCCGGTCCCCGGGGCCGTGCGGATGGTCACCCACGTCGACGTGGACGACGACGGCATCACGCTCGCGATCGACGCGTGGCGGGCCGTGGTCACCGACGCGAAGGAGCTCCGATGAGCCTGTTCCAGAAGAGCTATCCGCCCGAGATCGCCGACCGGATCCCGCCGGGCCAGCGCCTGGTGAAGACCTGGCCGGTGCTGCACTACGGCCCGATCCCGAGGTTCGACGGGGTGAACTGGGACCTGTCGATCACCGGGCTGGTCGAGGAGCCCTACACGCTCAGCTACGACGAGCTCAAGGCGCTCGGTCCCACCACGGTCCACGCCGACATGCACTGCGTGACCGGATGGTCGCTCCTGGACAACGATTGGGAGGGTGTGCCGTTCCGGGTCCTGGCCGAGCGGGCGAAGCCGACGCCGGAGGCGAAGTGGGTGATCGCTCACGGCGCGAACGGCTACACCTCCGACCTGTCGCTGGCCGCGATGGACGACGACGACGTGCTGGTGGCCTGGGCGAAGAACGGCGAGGACCTGACGCCGGAGCACGGCTATCCACTGCGGCTGGTCGTTCCGAAGCGCTACGCCTGGAAGAGCGCGAAGTGGTTGACCGGCCTGGACTTCACCGCGAAGAACGTCCGGGGCTTCTGGGAGGTGCGCGGCTACCACGTGCACGCGGAGCCGTTCGCCGAGGAGCGCTACAGCTACCAGGAAGGTGCGCGGGCGGAGTACGAGCCGTAACTCGACGTCGCTAGGCCACGAACAGCGTGATCGAGTCGCCGGCGTGCACGGTCGTTCCCGCCGTCGGGGTCTGACTGATCACCCGGAGTTGGGGCGTCCCCGGGATCAGGAAGAAGCTCACCTCAAGGCCGTACTCCTTCGCCTTGGCTTTCGCCTGATCCTGGGTGAGGCCACTGAAGCTCGGAACCGGGAACTCCTGAGGACCCTGCGACACCGTCAGGGTGACCGGGTCGCCGTAGGGCGTGATCGTCGCCTCCGACGGGTCGACCTTGATCACGAGACCTCGCGCGATCTGATCCGAGAACGCGGTCTGCACGACCGGCACGAAGCCCGCCTTCTTCAGCGCCTTCTCGGCCTTCGCCTGCTCGAGGCCCACCACGTGGGGGACCGGGACCGGTCCGTGGCCCTTGCTGACCCACAGGTCGATCGCGGAGCCCTGCGGCGCCGTGCCGATCCCGGGATCGGTGCGCACGACCAGGCCGGTCGCCACCGTGTCGCTGAAGATCTGGGTCACGGTGCCGGGCTCGAGCTTCGCGGCGGTGATCGCCTGCTGGGCCGCGGCCAGCGGCTTGCCGGTCACGTCGGGCACCCCCACCGGCGGCGGCCCGAGCGAGGGGAGGAGCGTGACGGTCGAGCCGCGCTTCAGCGACGTGCCGACGGGGGGATCGACGGCGAGCACGCGGCCGGCCGGCACCGTGAGCGAGTGCTCGCCGGGGTCCATGCGGACCGTGAAGCCGAGGTCGCCGAGCTGTGCGGACGCGGCGCTCACCGAGGTGCCCACGACGTTCGGCACCGGGTGCGAGTGGGGGACCAGGTACTCCCAGGCGCCCCAGGCGGCGCCGGCGATCAGCCCGATCACGACGATCCATGCGAGCCAGGACCGCCACCGGCGCTGCCGCACCCGGTCCACCCGCGGGATCGTCTGCGTGACGGCGGCCACCTGGGCCTCCGTCGGGGTCTGGTCCTCGACCACCTCCGGCATGTCGGCGACGACCGAGGCGAGCGAACGCGCGCGCGGGAGCTCGGGCGTGAGGGCCGCGAGGTCGCGGCGCATCTCGTTCGCGGACTCGGGGCGGAGCTCGCGGTCGGGGTCGGTCGCGCTCGCCACGAAGCCGTCGAGCTCGGTCGGCACCTCCGGGGCGATGCTCGAGGGCGCCGGCACGCGGTTCGACAGATGTTTGTACGCGATCGCCATCGGGGTCTCGCCGGTGTAGGGAAGCTGGCCCGTGAGCAGCTCGTACGCGACGATGCCGAGCGAGTACAGGTCCGAACGCGGGTCGGCCGGCTCACCGCGGATCTGCTCTGGCGCCAGGTACTGCACCGTGCCGGTGACCGCGCCGGCGCGGGTGCTGCGCGCGTCGGCCAGGGCGCGCGCCAGCCCGAGGTCGGTGAGCTTCACCACGCCGTCGGCGGTGATCAGGATGTTCTCGGGCTTCAGGTCCCGGTGGACGATGCCCTTCGCGTGCGCGTGGGCGAGCGCCGCGAGCGTCTGCGACAGCACGTCGGCGGCCTGCGCGGGCGCCATCCGGCCGTTCGCGTTCAGGATCTCGCGCACGGAGCGCCCGTGCACGAACTCCATCACCATGTAGTAGATCCCGTCGACCGCGCCCCAGTCGTAGACCGCGACGATGTTCGGGTGGTTCAGCGTGGCGGCCGCGCGGGCCTCGCGGCGGAACCGGTCGACGAACCCCGGATCGGCGGCCAGCGATCGGTGCAAGACCTTGATCGCGACCTCGCGGGCCAGCACGGCGTCGTGGGCTCGGAACACCTCGCCCATCCCGCCGGCGGCGATCCGCTCCAGGACGTGGTAACGCCCGTCCAGGGTCACCAACGAGCCGCCCCGGCCGCTCGCCGGGACGGAGCGCTGTGTCATGCTCTTGGACATCGGCCTCCCGTTCGGGGAAGCGCTCATGCGGGATGGGAGCGCCGGGGGCCATCCTAAGGCCGGGAGGGGCACGAACCGTGCAGCGACTGCGACCAACTCCGCAGGAGGCCGAGCAGCTGGAGCTGGCCGGTGACCTGCGGGCGATCGAGACCGCCGTGGAGGTCGGGGCCACGGACCTGTCCGCGCTCGGCTTCTGGCGCCTCGTGGCGCGGATCAAGCGCGACCCGGTCCTGGTGCACGCCCTGGCGGAGCAGGCCGGCCGGATCGACGCGCTCGCGTTCCGGAGCCGGGTCCGCCGCCGGATCCCGGTCTGGGCCGGCAACGTCCTGCTCCTGGCGCTCGTGGCGGCCGGCGTGGCCGCGATCGTGCTCTCGGGGATCTGGACGGGGCTCTGGGCGGGCCTGGCGCTGATCGCCGCGGCCGTGGCGTGGTCGGTCGGGGTGCATTCACCGACGCACTGGCTCGTCGGACGCTTCGCCGGCATCTCCTTCACGGCCTACTTCCTGGGCGGCCCGCCGCCCCCGCGCCCAGGGCTCAAGACCGACTACGCGACGTACCTGCTGGCCGATCCCGGCTCCCGGGCCGTGTTCCATGCGAGCGGTGCGATCGCGACGAAGCTCGCTCCGTTCGTCGCGCTCGCGATCTCGCCGGCCACGAACGCGCCGGGCTGGGCGGTCGCGGTCGTCGCGGTGATCGCGGTCGGTCAGATCGTCACCGACGTGCTCTTCTCGCGGAACTCGAGCGACTGGAAGCGGTTCGCTCGCGAGCGCTCGGTGGTCCGGGAGCGCCGGTGACCCTGGAGGATCCGGCGGCGCTGCGCCTCACCGTCGTCACATCGGCCGCGTTCGCCGGCAGGTCGCACCGCGACGTCGCACGGGCTGCGATCCTGGGAGGCGCTACGGCGATCCAGCTGCGCGCCCCCGAACTGCACGACGGGGAGCTGCGCGCGCTGGCCGCCGAGCTCGCGGGCGCGTGCCGGGCGGCCGGCGTGCGGTTCCTGGTGAACGACCGGCCGGAGGTCGCGGCCGCGGTCGGAGCCGACGGCGCGCACGTCGGCGCTCGAGACGATCCGGCCGGCGCGAGGGCGCTCCTGGGCTCCGAACCGATCCTGGGGATCAGCGTGGCGTCGGCCGAGGAGGCCGCCCGGGCGCGCGAGCTCGGCGCCGACTACGTGGGCGTCACCGTGTGGGCCACCGCGACGAAGCCGGAGGCGCTCCCCGCCGGGCTGGAGGCGGTACGCGCCTGCGCGGCCGCCGGCCTTCCGGTGGTGGGGATCGGCGGGATCGACGCGTCGAACGCCGCGGCCGTCATCCGCGCAGGTGCCGCCGGCGTCGCCGTGATCTCGGCCGTGGCCGGCGCCGACGATCCCGAGGAGGCGACCCGCCGGCTGGCGGAGGCCGTCGGCGCAGCCGTGGGAGCCGGGGGCGCGCAGCGATGAGCGAGCAGATCACCGGCAAGGCCACGCCCGAGCTCTTCGAGCGGATCATCCTGCGGCGTCTCGGTGCGGCCGATCCGGACGTGCTGACGCCGCCCGCGCACGGCGTCGACGTCGGGGTGGTCCGGGTCGCCGACGGGGTCGCGATGGCGCTCACGACGGACCCGGTCTTCGTGGTTCCGGCGTACGGCTGGGAGCGGGCGGCGTGGTTCGCGGTGCACATCCTGGCGTCGGACGCCTGCACCTCCGGGTTGCCGCTGCGCTGGATCACGGTCGATCTGAACCTGCCGCCGGGGATCTCCGATGCCGACCTGGAGGCGTTGTGGGACGGCATGTCCCGCACGTGCGCGGACCTGGGGATCGCGGTCGTGTCGGGACACACCGCGCGCTACGACGGCTGCGCCTGGCCGATGGTCGGCGGCGCGACGTGCCTTGCCCTCGGACCGGCCGACGCCTACGTGACCCCGCAGATGGCGCGCCCCGGCGATGCGGTCGTGGTGACGAAGGGGGCGGCGATCGAGGCAACGGCGTTGTTCGCCGCCACGTTCCCGGAGCGGCTCGCCGCCGGCGTGGGCGAGGACGTGGTGCGGGCGGCCGATGCCCTGTTCGAGCGGATGACCGTGGTGCCCGAAGCGGTGATCGCGCGGTCGTTCGGCCTGCGCGACGCCGGGGTCACCTCGATGCACGACGCGACCGAAGGCGGCGTGCTCGGCGGCCTCCACGAGGTCGCCGTCGCCTCCGGCACGGGGGTGCGGATCGAGGTCGACGCGATCCCGTTGCGCCCCGAGGTGGCGGCCGTGTGCGCGCACACCGGGATGGATCCCTACCTCGCGATCAGCGAGGGGACCCTGATCGCGACCGTCCGGCCCGGGCGCGGCGACGCGTTCGTGGCGGCGCTCGTCGATGGCGGGATCGATGCCGCGATCGTGGGCGAGGTGCTGCCGGCCGAGGAGGGCCGCACCGTGGTGCGCGGCGGGGACGCCGTCCCGCTGGAGCATCCGGGGCTCGATCCGTTCTGGGGTGCGTTCGGGGCCTGGGCCGCCGAGGCCGCCGCCGGGGCTGACCGGTAGCGTCTGCCGGTAGCGTGTGCCAGTGCTCGACCTGCGCTGCATCGGCGACGTGATGCTGGACGTCCGGGCGGACGCGGGCCTGCTCGCGCGCGGTGGCGACGTGCACGGGCGCGTGCGTCTTCGCCCCGGCGGCACGTCGGCGAACGCGGCGGTCTGGGCGGCCTGGAGCGGCGCCCGGGCCGGCGTGACCGCCGCGGTCGGCGACGACGTCGCCGGCGAGCTCTGCGTGGAGGCGCTCCGGGCGCGGGGCGTCGACGTGACGGGCGTGACCCGGCGACCCGCGGGGACCGGCGTGATGCTGGTGCTGACCGAGCAGGGCGAGCGCTCGATGATCGCCGATCGCGGCGCCAACGCGGCGCTGACGGTCGAGGATCTGCCCGGCGACGACGCCGCCGCGGTCCTCGTGTCGGGCTACCTGTTCCTGCAGGAGCCGGGGCACGAGGTCGCGGCCGCGGCGATCGCCGGCGCCGCCGGATCGCTCTGCGCGATCGACGCCGCGTCGTGGCCGTTGCTGGAGTCCTTCGGCGTCGCGAGGTTCCTGGAAGTGGCCGGCGCGTGCGACGCGATCTTGGCGAACGAACGCGAGGCGGCCACGCTCACCGGTCGAGCAGGAGCCGAGGCCGCCGCCGCCCTCGGGGAGCGGTTCCGGATCGCCGCCGTGAAGCGCGGCGAAACCGGCGCCGCGCTCGTGGTCGACGGCCTCCCGTTCCGCGAGGCCGGGCGGCCGCTCAAAGAGCGCGATCCGACCGGCGCCGGCGACGCGTTCGACGGCGTCCTGCTCGCCGGGCTCGTGCGCGGCCTCGAGCCTGCGGACGCTCTCGCGTTCGCCTGCCGGGCGGGCGAGCGGGTCGCCGGGGGCGAGGAGTCCTGGCCCGCGGTGGGGGAGCGCCGGTCGTGACGGTGCTGGTCGCCGATGACGTCGCCGAGGCGCTCGTGGCCGGCCGGCCCGTGGTGGCGTTGGAGACCAGCGTGATCGGGCAGGGCCTCCCCGATCCGGAGAACCGCGCGTGTGCGGCCTCGATGACCGACGCGATCGCGGCCGCCGGAGCGGTGCCAGCGTGGACGGCGGTCCTCGACGGCGCCGTCCGCGTGGGGCTCGAGGAGCCCGAGCTCGCCCGGTTCTTCGAGCCGGGAGCGGCCGTGAAGGTCGCCCGGCGTGATCTGGCGGACGCGGTTGCCAGAGGGGCGCTCGGCGCCACGACCGTCAGCGCGACGATCTGGGCGGCCCACCGGGTAGGGATCGCGGTCGCGGCGACGGGGGGGATCGGTGGCGTGCATCGGGGCGCGCGCCCCGACGTCTCGGCCGACCTGCTCGAGCTCGCGCGGACGCCGGTCCTGCTCGTCTGCGGCGGGCCGAAATCGATCGTGGATCCCGCGGCGACCGCCGAACGTCTGGAGGAGCTCGGTGTGGCGGTGGTCGGCTACGGCGTCGACCGGCTGCCGTTCTTCCTGGCGCGGGAGGCCGACGTGGCGCTCGAGCATCGGGTGGACCGGCCCGAGGAGGCGGCCGCGCTCCTGCGGGCCCACCTCGAGCTCGGCGTCGAGGCCGCGATCCTGTTGTGCAACGCGGTCGACGCGGCCGAGGCGCTGGACCCTGACAACCTGCTGCGTGCCGCCGCTGCCGCAGAGGATCGCCTCGCCGCGGCAGGGGTGACGGGCAAGGCCGTGACGCCGTTCCTGCTGGCGGCGCTGGCCGAGGAGACCGGAGGTCGCTCGCTCCGGGCGAACCTGGCGCTGCTGGAGGACAACGCGCGGCTGGCCGGCGCGGTGGCGGCCGCGCTCAGCGCAGCCACGTCTGAACGATGACCTTCGAGAAGTTCCAGCCGTAGCGGAGGTTGCCCGGCTTCTTCGTGTCCCCGGCCACACGGGCGACGATCGTCACCGGAACCTCCACGACGCGGGCGCGCTGTCGCAGCGCCTCGATCAGGATCTCGCTCGTCCAGAACTGGTCCTGCTTCAGGACCAGCCGCTCCAGGAGGTCGGCGCGGGCGGCCCGGTAGCCGCTGGAAGGATCGGTGATCCGCCGGCCGGTGAGCACCGTGATGACCCGCGAGAACAGGTGCAGGCCGATGTGGCGGACCAGGCTCTCGCGCTCGAACTCCCCGAGCAGCCGCGAGCCGTTCACGTAGTCGGCCTCGCCCGCGAGGATCGGTGCGACCATCACCGGCAGCTCGGAGGCGAGGTGCTGACCGTCGGCGTCGATCGTCACGATCACCTCGGCCCCCAGGCGCAGGGCGATCTCGTACCCGACCCGCAGGGCCAGGCCGCCTCCGCGACGGATCGGCAGCTCGGTCACGAGCGCGCCGGCCTCGCGGGCGACGCGCGCGGTCCCGTCCTCGCTGCCGTCGCTCACGACCACGGCGATCACTTGGAGCCCATCGAGCTCGGCCGGCAGCTCGCGGATCACCTGCCCCACGGTCCCCTCTTCGTTGAAGGCCGGCGAGACCACCACCAGTCGGCGCCCTTCGGGGAGCGTGGCGGCACGCGCCCAATCGAACCGCTCCCGTCCGAGGGCCTCGACCAGCAGGCGGATGCCGCGCTCGTTCGTGTCGGCCTCGGACTGGACCCCGAGCAGCAGGAAGAACAGCACCAGGACCGCGAGCACCACGACGAACAGCAGCCGACGCTCGTCGCCGGGCTGGACGTCGAACCATCCGAAGAGGGGGTCGAACGCCGAGGGGCGCAGCGACAGGATCACGAGCCCGAGGCACAGGACCGTGACGACGATCAGCCCGAGGCGGCTCACCCGTCGGCGGTCGTACGCGCGGACCGCGACCAGGAACAGCGCGAGCCCGGCGACGGTGCCGAGGATGCGGATCGCGGTCAGGTCGACACCTCGCCGCCACCGGGCCGCCACCGATCGCGCGGCAGGATGTGGTCGGGCAGCACGCGGTCTCGGAACCGGTCGATCGTGGAGAACATCGACTCCAGCAGCGTCTGGTTCAGCAGATGCGGCCGCAGGCCGAGATCCAGCAGCTTCGTGTGGTGCGCGTGGTAGTAGTGCTGCTCCGCCTCGACCCGCGGGTTGTCGATCGGGTCGACCTCGACGTCGATCCCGACCTCGGCGCCCGACTTCTGCACGAGTTCCGCGAGCTGCCACACCGAGAACTGCTCCGTGAACTGGTTGAACACGCGGTACTCACCCTCGATCGCGGGATGCGTGACGGCGAGCTCAACGCAGCGCAGCGTGTCCTCGATGTTCAGGTAGCCGCGCGTCTGACCGCCCCGCCCGTACACCGTGAGCGGATGCCCGATCACCGCCTGCACGCAGAAGCGGTTCAAGGCCGTGCCGAACACGTCGTCGTAGTCGAAGCGGGTGAGCAGCCGGTCGTCCAGCACCGTCTCCTCGGTCTGGATCCCGTAGACGACGCCCTGGTTCAGGTCGGTGGCGCGCAGTCCCCAGATCCGCGACGCGAAGTGGATGTTGTGCGAGTCGTGCACCTTCGACAGGTGATAGATCGACCCGGGCTGCTTCGGGAACGGCAGGTAGTCGGCGCGACCGTTGTGCCGGATCTCGAGGAAGCCTTCCTCGATGTCGATGTTCGGCGTGCCGTATTCACCCATCGTGCCGAGCTTGACCAGATGGCACGCCGGCGCGAGGTCGCGGATCGCGTAGAGCACGTGCAGCGTCCCCACGAGGTTGTTCGTCTGGGTGAACACGGCGTGCTCGCGGTCCTTCATCGAATACGGCGCGCTGGGCATCTCGCCGTAGTGGATCACCGCGTCGGGGCGGAACGTGGCGAAGACGTCCTCCACGACCGGCCAGCTGCACAGGTCGCCCTCGGTGCGGCCGATCGTGCGGCCGGTCAGCTCGCGCCAGGCATCCACCCGCTCCGCGAGCGTGGCGATCGGCGTGAGCGAGTCGGTCCCGGCCTCGCGGTGCGCCGTGCGCCGCAGGCCATTGTCGAGCACGTGCACGTCGTGGCCGCGCGCCGAGAACCGCATCGCGGTCGGCCACCCGAGGTACCCGTCGCCACCGAGGATCAGGATGCGCATCCAGCGTTGTCCGTGTTCGGGGTCGTTCACCATCGTAGCGGCGCGCGGCAGGGGGCGGCTAGGACCTTCGGCCCAGGACCTCCAGCGCGTCCAGGACGCGATCCACATCCTCGGCGGTGTGGTAGTGGCAGAAGCCGATCCGCACCGCACCGCCGCTCGCGAGCAGCCCGAGGCGCTCGAACACCTCGATCGCGTAGTAGTGCCCGTCCCACGTGAAGATGCCGAGGTCTGCCAGCTCCCGCGACGTGTCCAACGGGTGCGCGTCGCCGACCCGGACGGCGAACGTCGGCGTTCGCTCGTCGACGCGGGCCGGATCCGCGATCCCGGACAGCGTGACGCGGTCGTTCGCCGCGACGCCCGCCAAGAAGCGCAGCGCGAGCGCGCGCTCGTGCGCGCCGAAGGCCGCGAAGGACGCCTCGATCTGCGTCCGTCGGATACCCGCGCGGCCGGCCGCGCCGGCGATGTAGTCGATCGCGGCGATCGTGCCGGCCATCGCCTCGTGGCTCTGCGTGCCGGTCTCCCAGCGGTCCGGATCGACGTCCTCGACCGGGCGGAGCTTGAACGGCTCCCAGGTCTCGAGCAGCTCGCGCCGGACGCCGAGCATCCCCTGGTGCGGACCGAAGAACTTGTACGGCGAGGTCGCCACCAGATCGGCCCCCAGGCCGTGCAGGTCGATCGCGCGGTGCTGCGCCGCGTGGACGCCGTCGACCGCCACGAGCGCGCCGACCGCCTTCGCGCGGGCCACGAGGTCGGCGGCGGGCGGCACGGATCCCACCGCGTTCGAGGCGAGCGTGAACGCGACGAGGCGCGTGCGCTCCGACAGCTCGGCGTCGAACGACCCGAGGTCGAGCGTGACGTCCTCCGGCCGCACGTCGACCCATCGGACGGTCGCGCCCGCGCCCCGGGCCGCCAGAACCCAGGGGCGGACGTTCGCGTCGTGGTCCAGGCGCGTGACGACGACCTCGTCGCCCGGCCCGATCGTCCGCGCGAACGACCGTGAGACGTGCAGCAGCAAGCTCGTCGCGTTCTGCCCGAACACGACCTCGTCGGGGTCGCAGCCCAGGAGATCGGCGCCGGCCCGGTGCGCGTCGGCGATCAGCGCGTCGATCTCCGCGCTCGTCGGGAAGGCCCCGTGGGTGTTCGAGGCGCCGGCGCGCATCCGTCCGGCGACCGCCTCGATCACGCTCTCGGGTGCCTGCGACCCCCCGGGCGCGTCGGCCCACACGTACGGCCTCCCGTCCGGGCCGCGGCGCGTGAGGGCCGGGAACCGGGCGCGCAGGGCCTCCACGTCGAACGCGGTCACCTCGGAGGTCGCCATGCCGGGCAGGCTCCCACACCGCGGGCAGCCCCGCCCAGTCCGGGAACGCCGAAGGCGCCCCTCGCGGGGCGCCTTCGAAGATCGGGAGCCGGACCGGTTAGCCCTGCAGCGCGAGCTCTTGCCGCAGGCGGTCGCCCGTCAGCTGCTCGCCGCGGACCCGAAGGTCCACGTACAGCAAGACCGTCACCAGGGCCGCGAACGGCGCCGTGATGATCTGCGCGATCGACCCGAAGATCCACTGCAGGAACCAGTTCGATCCGCCCAGCAGACCCAGGATCGCGCCGACGACGCTCGTGATGATCGCGGCGACGACGATCGTCCCCAGCACGTGCCAGAAGTGGCCTTTCACCAGGTTCCACGAGCGGCCCATCGCGGCGGTCCCGCGCTGGTCCTCCACGATCAGCGCCGGGATCGTCACCGCGAGCATCGTCAGGAAGATGATCCCCGGGATGATCAGCAGGATGAATCCGATGCCGACGACCAGGCCGACCAGGATCGAGATCCACAGCACGCTGCCGAACTTCCGGAAGCCGTAGCGGTAGCTGGCCTCCGTGTCGACCGGATCTCCCACGGACGCGAGCGCCGCGCCACGGGTCAGCGCCGCCTGGAGCACCGCGGAGATGATCACCGCGATCGCCGCGGCGATCAGGCCCCCGAACACGAACGCCCCGAACGAGCGCGTCGAGACGGTCGTTCCGGCGATCGTCTGTCCGTTGATCACGATCGTCGACTGGGTGACCGTGGGCTTGAGCAGGACCCCCGTCACGAAGTGGCTGATGAAGCTGAGCGGCACCACGACGATCGCGACGATCACGATCAGCTTCGCGGCGTTCGCCTTGTACACGTCGAACGCCGTGGAAAGGATGTCGCCCAGGCCACGCTGCGGGATGCTTCCTCCGCCTCCCGCGCTCGGCGGCGGCGGCGGCGGGGGCGCGAAGCCACCGGAATCGTCCATACCATCCCTCCTATGCCCTCTGAGGCTGGTGGTCAGGAACGGCCGGATACTAGCCGCCAGGCTGGGCCTTTCCTACCAGCGGGCGGAATCTCCCTAGGCGGGCGCCAGATCCCAGTTCGTGGGGAGGTCGGCGTCGCTCCACGAGGGATCGGGACGCCAGTCGGACCAGTCCCGGTCGAACGGGGGTTCGCGCAGCAGCACATGCTCGACGGCCCGCTCGCCCCAGAAGTGGAACCAGTCGGCCTCTTCCTCCGTGAACAGGCCGTGGCCGACCGCGGTCGCCAGCTCGTCCTCGTCCTTCCAGGACCATCCGGAGCGGTCGGCGGGGATCCGCACGTCCAGCAGGTGCTCCACCGTGTCGAACCCGGCGGGGGAGCGCACCAGCGGCGATTGCAGGTTCACGTAGTACTCGGCCAGCTCGCCGCCGTCGAACCCCAGGATCACCGCGTAGGGGGTGTCGGGGAACGCGAAGGACAGCATGCCCGTGTCGCCGCGTGGGGCGTCGGCGAGCGTCCACTCCTGGGTGGGGATCCGCATCGGCGCGCCGTCGGTGCCGACGGGCTCCTTGCAGCGGACGCCGGGCGGCACGTGGAACATCTGGAGGTTCGCGTCGTCGCGCACCACGACTGCCGGGCGGGCGTACCACACGCGCCCGTCCCAGACCTCGCGGATCGCGATGCGGTCCCCGGGCAGATGCCGCGCCAGGGGCTCCGACGGCACCTCGCCGACGTTCGTTCCTCCCATGCCTCGAGCCTACGAGCAGCGATGCCCGGCGACGGCCCGGTGGCGTGGAGGTTCCGTGGTGGCGCTGCGATCGTGCAGCACGGCCGTGCGCTCGACCGCCACGACCGCCCGACGCGGAAGCGCGTGATCGGATGCGACGCGGGTGGTCGGGAGGACGATCGCCAGGAACAGGAGGCTGCAGGCGAGCCCGACCACGCCCAGGATGAACCCGGCGGTCGCGGATGCGAAGTGCGGATCACCTCGTCGGACCCGCGAACGCGCGGTCGCGCCGAACACGGTCGCGAGGATGCCGAGGATCACGCCGAGCCAAACGGTCCAGAAGAACACGATCGCCAAGATCCCCAGGACCAGCGCGGCGGTCGCCAGGCCGTTCGACGACGGTGCCGCGGCGACCGTGGGTGTTCCCACGGGTGCCGGCGGCGCGGGGAGCCCCGGCGATCGCCCGCGTTCGCTCCGCTCGTCCTCGGGCATCGGAACCCCCTTCGACCCTCCAGGCTAGGCGTGGGTACGGAGCGGCGCAACGCCGTCTTGACGGCCGTCGGAACCCGGGTGTACCGTCGCTTCCCCACTCGAACATACGTTCGACTCCACCGGGATCGAGGGCGGACAGGCTGCATGACGAAGCGCTTCGATGAGCAGGTCCGGGTGGAGCGGGACGCGGGGATGCCGGCGGCGTTCGAATGGCGCGGCCGGCGCTACGAGGTCGTCGACGTGATCGGACGGTGGCGGATCGAGGGCCGGTGGTGGGACGACGGCCGCGACCGCGAATACTGGCGGGTCGAGGCGCGCGGCGGCGCCGTGTGGGATCTCTACGTCGACCGCCAGCGCGACCGCTGGCACGTGGAACGGTTGTGGGACTGAGGTGCAGACTTTCTTGCCGTACGCCAGCTTCCGCCGCACGGCCGCGGTGCTCGACCGGGCGCGGCTGGGCAAGCAGCGCGTCGAGGCGCTGCAGATCCTGCGGGCCCAGCACGTGCCCGGCTACGGCTGGCGGCATCACCCCGGCGTGAAGATGTGGCGCGGGCATGAGGAGGCCCTGGCCTGCTACGGCCTGGAGATCTGCCGGGAGTGGATCCGGCGCGGCCACCGCGACACCGTCGCCGGCTCCCTGATCGAGGAGCTCGGGCGGGTGCCCCGTTCCCAGCCGGAGCTGCGGCGCCTCGGCCTGTTGCCGCCGTGGCTCGGCAACCGCGCGTTCCACCGGGCGCACCGCTCCGCGCTCGTGCGCAAGGACCCCGAGCACTACCGGCCGTCCTTCCCCGACGTGCCCGACGACCTCCCCTACGTGTGGCCGGAGCCGTGAGGGACGCGCGCCGATGGCCCCCGGTCCCTTCGCCCACCTCGACGTCCGCTCCTTCTTCTCGCTGAAGGAGGGCGCGTTCGCGCCCGAGGACCTCGCGCGGCGCGCCGCCGAGCTCGGCATGCCGGCCGTGGCGATCGCCGACCGCGACGGCCTCTACGGCGCGGCCCGGTTCGTGCGCGCGTGCGAGCGGGAGGGCGTGCGGCCGATCCTCGGCGCGTCGCTCACGGTGCGCGCGGCGGGGGAGCCGGACGCGCACGTCGTCCTGCTGGCCGAGGACGACCGCGGCTACGCGAACCTGTGCCGGCTCGTGACCGACGCGCACCTGCTGGGCGAGCGCGGCGATCCCGCGGTGGCGCCGGCGCAGATCTGCGCGCACGCGGCCGGCCTGACCGTGCTGCTCGGCCCCCGGTCGCATCCCGGCCGGCTCGCGGTCCACGGTCGGGTGGACGCCGCCGCCGTGCTCGCGTCGCCGTTCCGTGAGGCCTTCGGCCCGGCGCGCTGCGTGATCGCGGTCGAGCACCGGCTGGAGCCCGGTTCCGACGCCGAGGTCCGCGCGATGCTCCGGTTCGCCGAACGGCTCGACGCGTCGGCGATCGCGACGAACCCGGTGCGCTACCTCGTGCCGGAAGACGCGTTCCTGGCCGACGCGCTCGAGTGCATGCGCCGGATCGTGCCGGTCGCGCCGGGGAACGTGTCGCGCCGCAACGCGGAGGGCTCGCTGAAGCCGGCCGCGGCGATGCGCGCGGCGTTCGCCGAGCGTCCGGACCTGTGCGACGCGACCCTCGCGGTCGCCGAGCGGTGCGCGTTCGATCTGGGGCTGGGGCGGCTGCACTTCCCGGACTTCCCGACGCCGGCGGGGCGGTCGGCGGACGCGCTGCTGGCCGAGCGCTGCTGGCGGGGCGTGCACGAGCGGGGCATGACCGAGACCGAACGGCTGCGCGACCGGCTGCACCTCGAGCTCTCGATGATCCGGCAGATGGGCTACGCGGCGTACTTCCTGACGGTCGCCGACGTGGTGGCCGACGTGAAGGCGATGGGGATCATGGCCGCCTGCCGGGGCAGCGCCGCCGGCTCGCTCGTGTGCTACCTCGTCGGCATCTCCGACGTGGACGCGTTGCGCCACGACCTGGCGTTCGAGCGGTTCCTGAACCCGATGCGCGACGAGCTGCCGGACGTGGACGTCGACGTCGAGTCGGCGCGCCGGGAGGACGTCTACGACATGATCCTGTCGCGCCATGGGCAGGAGCGCGCGGCGTGCGTCGCGATGATCGACACGTACCGCGCGCGCGCCGCGATCCGCGAGGTCGGCAAGGCGCTCGGCCTGCCCGAGAGCGAGGTCGGCGTGGTGGCCACGGCGTTCCCGCACATCTCGGCGCGGAACCTGCGCGCCGGTCTCGAGCGCCTGCCGGAGCTCCGAGGGATCAACCTGCCGGTGCGGCAGCTCGACCTGCTGTTCCGGGTGGCCGAGCGGCTCGACGGGTTCCCGCGCCACATCGCGCTGCATCCGTGCGGCATCGTGCTGGCCTCGCACGACCTGGTGGAGCGGGTGCCGCTGGAACGCTCCGCGAACGGCCACCGGATGGCCCAGGCCGACAAGGACGACGTCGAGCTGCTCGGCTACCTGAAGCTCGACATCCTCGGCGTGCGGATGCTCTCGTCGATGCGGCACGCGCTGGACGAGATCGCGCGGACCACCGGCGAGAAGGTCGATCTGGAGCGGATCCCGCTGGACGATCCCGCCACGTTCGAGTTGATCCGTGCCTCCGACACGCTCGGTTGCTTCCAGATCGAGTCGCCCGGCCAGCGCGAGTTGCTCCAGAAGCTGCAGCCGGTCGCGTTCGAGGACCTGATCGTCGACATCTCGCTGTTCCGGCCCGGCCCGGTCAAGTCGGACATGATCCGCCCCTACATCGCGCGCCGGATGGGGCTGGAGCGCCCGACCTACATCGATCCGGAGCTCCGGCCGGCGTTGCAGGAGACGTTCGGCGTGATCGTGTTCCACGAACAGGTGATGCGCACGCTCGCGGCGCTCGCCGGCTACGACCTGACGTACGCGGACCACGTGCGGCGGCACCTCGACGACGAGGCGATGCTGCCAGGGCTGCGCGCCGACTTCCTCGTCAGGGCGGAAGCCCGCGGCGTCGATCCGGCGGCGGCCAGGGCAACGTGGGACGCGGTGGCGCAGTTCGCGTCGTTCGGGTTCTGCAAGGCGCATGCCGCGGCGTTCGCGGTGCCGACCTACCGGTCGTCGTGGTTGAAGGCCCACCACCCCGCGCACTTCCTGGCCGGCGTACTGACGCACGATCCCGGCATGTATCCCCGGCGGCTGCTGCTGGATGACGCCCGGCGTCGCGGCGTGCCGATCCTGCCGCTGGACGTGAACCACAGCGAGCCCGAGTACGTGGTCGAGGAGGTTGCCGGCGGGTCGCCGGCGTTCGCGATCCGGCTGGGGCTGCAGGACGTCCACGGCATCTCGCGGGCCGAGATCCGCTCGATCCTCGCCGCACGGGCCGACCGCCCCTTCCGCGATGTCGGGGACCTGCTGCGCCGCACCACCGTGGCGCGCCCGGTGGCGGAGGCGCTCGCGCACGCCGGCGCGTTCGACGCGCTGCCGGCCGGCACGCGCCGGGAGCACCTGTACGAGGCGATCACCGCCGAGGCGCCGCGCGAGGGCGACCAGCTCACGCTCGGCCTGGCCGCCGCGGCCGGCCCCACCGGGCACCGGTTCGCGGACTACTCCGACGCCGAGGTCGTGCGGGCCGAGCTCGAGGTCCTCGGCCTGGACGCCTCGCGGCACGTCGTGAGCTTCTTCGAGCCGCTGTTGGCCGACCTGGGGGTGACGCGGGCGGCCGATCTGCATCGGTGCCGTCAGGACGCGTGGGTGATGGTCGCCGGTGTGAAGATCGCCTCGCAGACCCCGGCGGTCCGCAGCGGACAGCGGATCATCTTCGTCTCGCTCGACGACGCCACCGGGCCGATCGAGATCACGGTCTTCGAGTCGGTGCAGCCGAAGGTCGCGCGGACCGTCTTCCACTCGTACGCGCTCGCGGTGTGGGGCCAGCTGCGCCGCACCGGCGTGAAGGGCATGAGCGTGACCGCCGAGGAGGTCTGGGACCTCACCGAGCTGCACCGGGCGCGGGGGGAGGGGCGCCTGCGCGAGGCGCTCGCGGCCCCGGTGGTGCCCCGGTCGCCGGCGCGGCGGCTGTGGCACGCGAGCCCCGGCTCGGCGGGATGAGACCGGCAGGAAACCCGGCGGTAGCCTTGGCCGTCATGGATCCTCACGCCGAACCGGGCGCCCGGACCTCGCTCGCCGGCCCGGTCGGCTGGGTGATCGCGGCGCACGGCCTGTCCTCCCTCGCGTTCTTCGCGTTCTACGGCGTCGTGTTCGTGCAGGCCGCGTACGACCACGACGCGGGTCCCGGTCAGACCGCGATCCTCGGGATCGCGCTGTCGATCCCGTTCATCTTCGGCTCCCTGCTGCAGGGGATCGTCGTGGATCGCTGGAGCCCGAAGTGGATGGCCGCGCTCGGCTACGCCGGCGTCGCGGCCGCGGTCGCGGTGGCATGGGCCGGCACCTCGCTCGGTGCGCTGTACGCCTCGGCGTTCCTGGTCGGGATCTCGTTCGCGGCGATCGAACCGGCGCGGTCCTCGCTCACCGGACTGCTCGTGCCCGAGGCCGGGCTGGTCCGCGCGAACAGCTTCATGGCGATCTCCTTCCAGGTGGCGCTCGCGCTCGGCAGCCTCGGCGGGGGCGCCGTGCTGGACCTCGCCGGCGCCGACGTCGTCTACGCGATCGCGTTCGGCGTCGCGGTGCTGCCGGTGCTGTGCATGTTCGCGGTGCCCGACGTCCGGCCCACCGGGGTCACCGCGACGCTGTCGTTCGCGGCGCTGCGCGAGGGCGCGCGGACCGCGTGGCACGACCGGTGGCTCCGCCTCCTGCTGCTCGTCACCGGCCTCGGCTGGGCGCTCGTGAACACGTTCTTCGTGCTTGAGCCGATCTTCGTGCGCGAGGTCCTGCACCAGGCGCAGGCCGCGCTGCTGTTCCTGTGGAGCGCGCACGGGCTCGCGGCCGTCGCGACGGCGATCGTGCTCGCGACGCGCGTGCGCACCAGCCGGCGGGAGCCGCTGATCATCTGCGCCGGGGTCGCGCTGATCGGGATCGGGATCTTCGTCTACGCGGCGCCGGCGCGCTACGGTCTCGCATTCGTCGGCGCGGCGCTGCAGGGCATCGGGTTCACGCTGATGTACCCGCCGCTGCTGGCGTTCATCCAGCGGCAGGTGGCCGAGCGGGAGCGCGGCCGGGTCACCAGCGTGTTCGTGGCGCTGCAGGAGGCGATGGGGCTGCTGAGCTCGGTCGTGATCCTGTCGCTCGGCAACGTCGTGCCGGTCCAGGCCACGCTCGTGGCCGGCGGCCTGCTGCTGGCGATGCTCGGTGGGGTGGGCGTGCGGGCGGCGCGGCGCGCGCCTACGGGAGCGGCGGTCGATGGTCCGTCCGCCTGAGCCGATCCTGCACGTCGACCTCGACGCCTTCTACGCCGGCGTCGAGGTCCTGAAGGATCCCTCGCTGCGCGGCAAGCCGGTGATCGTGGGCGGGACCGGCACGCGGGGCGTGGTCTCCAGCGCCTCCTACGAGGCGCGGCGCTTCGGCGTGCGCTCGGCGATGCCGGCGGTCCGGGCGCGGCGCCTGTGCCCCGACGGGATCTTCCTGCCCCCCGACTTCGAGGCCTACCGCGCCCACTCGAACCGGTTCCGCGAGGTGCTGCTGTCCTACACGCCGCTCGTGGAGCCGATCGCGCTGGACGAGGCGTTCCTGGACGTCGCCGGCGCGACCCGCCTGTTCGGCGAGCCGCCGGTGATCGCGGAGCGGATCCGTGCGCACGTGGCGCGCGACGTGGGCGTGACCTGCTCGGCCGGCGTCGCGGCCACGAAGTTCGTCGCGAAGCTGGCCTCGGACGACCGCAAGCCGGACGGTCTTCGCCACGTCCCGGTCGGAGCGACGCTCGCGTTCCTGGAGCCGCTGGCAGTCGGGCGGCTGTGGGGGGTCGGGGAGAAGACCGCCGACCTGCTGGCCCGCCTGGGGATCAGGACGATCGGGGACCTGGCGCGGACGCCGGAGCCGGTGCTCGCTCGGCTGCTGGGGGAGGCCGCGGCGACCCACCTGTCCCAGCTCTCCCACGGGGTGGACGACCGCCCGGTGGTCCCGTACGAGCCGCCGAAGTCGATCGGCCACGAGGAGACGTTCGAGCGGGATCTCGACGACGACGAGGAGATCCTCCGGGAGCTCCTGCACCTCAGCGGGCGCGTCGCCGCCCGCCTGCGGGAGGGCGGGTACCGGGCGCGGACCGTGACCCTGAAGGCACGCCTGGCGAACTTCACGACGCTCACGCGGGCCCGGACCCTGGCCGAGGCGACCGACGTCGGCGCGGACCTGTTCGCCGTGATCGGCGAGCTCTACCGGTCGCTGCCCGGCGCCGCCCGGAGGATCCGCCTGCTCGGCGTGCAAGCCAGCGGCCTCGTGCCCGCCGGCGCGCGCCAGCTCGCGCTGCTGCGCGGCGAGCGGTGGGACGACGTCGAGCGTGCGATGGACCGGATCGACCGCCGCTTCGGGGAGGGGTCGGCCACGCACGCGACGCTGCTCGACCGGCCGCGGCGGGCGCCGGCCGGACCCGGTCCGACCCCGCGCTCCGACCCCGCCTTCCGTCGTTCTGCGGAGCCTCCTTATAATCGCGAGTAGCGGTCGTGCCGACCGGAGGACCAACGGATGCCCCTCAGCGACCACGAGCAGCGGATCCTCGACGAGATCGAGAAGCGTCTGGCCGAGGACGACCCCACCTTCGTCGAACAGGTGGGGCGTACCGACCTGTACTCGCACCACACGCGCGGGATCCGGTTGTTCGCGGTCGCGTTCCTCGTCGGCTGTCTCCTGCTGCTGCTCGTCGCGTGGTCGCTGTGGATCGCGCTCGCCGGCTTCGGCATCATGGTGCTGTCGGCGCTGATGATCTACCGGTACCTCGGCCAGCTCGGCCGCGACCAACTCCGCGCGATGCAGGAGGAGGGCGCGTTCTCCCTCACCGGGTTGATCGGCCGGATCGCGGCGCGGTTCCGACGGACCTGACGGGCCTCGCACCGACCGGACGACGATCGCGTAGTCCCACCGGGTGATTTCTCAACGGCTCCTAGCTCGACGCTTGCCACCATCGCGCGGCGCGTTGTACAACGGGCGCCTTCCCCCGGCGTCGACCGTCAGGCCGGAAGCATCCGCTTCCCCCACCGATCCGACGGAGACCCGTTGCGCGTGGTGTGGTGGTCGGAGAGAGAGCGGAAAGGGTTCGCGGCCGCATGGAGGGGTTCACGGCGCACCAAGCGTGCAAGTTCACCGGGTGCTCGCCGCGACAGCTCCGCTACTGGGACCAGGTAGGGCTCGTGCAACCCTCGGTGCAGAGCACCGGAGGTCGGCCCGGGATCCCTCGGCTGTACGGCTTCCGGGACCTCGTCGCGCTCCGTGTCGTCAAGTCGTTGCTCGACGGCGGGATGTCGCTGCAACGCGTCCGCCGCTCCTGGCGGTTCCTGAACCAGAAGGCGGGCCTGGACCAGCACCTGTCCGAGGTCAAGCTCGTGACCGACGGCCAGAGCATCTTCAAGATCTGCCGGCGCGACGGTGAGGTGATGGACGCGCTGAAGGACGGTCAGATGGCGTTCTTCGTCGCGATCGACGACATCGCGACCTCGGTCGAGACGAACGTCCGCTCCTTCGAGGAGGACCGCGACCGGTTCGTTCGGGCGCTGCGCGAGGCGGCGGCCCACACGGCCACCGGCACCTGAGCTCAGTCCCGCCGGTAGATCCCGACGATCCTGCGCCGCAAGGAGCTTCCCTTGCGCAGCTCCCGCAGCACCTGATCCGCGTCGGCGGTCACGTCCCGGGCTTCGGCCTCCGTGAGCGCCTGCGGCCCATAGGCGGCGCGCACCACCGTTCCGGTCATCCGGGCGAGATGCCCGTCATCGAGCTTCCCGGTCTCCTCGATGCGGCGTCGGTACTCGAACGGCGTCTCGCCGGGCTCCGGGCCCAAGCCGATGTCGGAGGCACGTTCGCCGAAGACGTCGTACGTCGCGAGGATCAGGCGGCGCGGCTCGTCGCCCGCCTTGCGCAGGCGCGCGCGCCTGCGCGCCCAGATCGACAACGGCACGAGCGAGGCCAGGAAGAGGGCGGCGAGCAGCACCCAGCCGAGGATCACCAGATAGGGCGTTCGGTGCGGCCCGAGCGACTCCAACGTTGAGCTGCCGAAACCGCGGTGGGTCTTCTGCTCCGTCCCGAACGGGTTCTTGCCGCTAACCGAAGCGCTCGGGGTAGCCGGCGGCGGGGTCGTCGTACCGGACGTGTCGTTGCAGTTGCGCTCCGACGGTGGGCACGGAGGCGTCGAACCGGTGGGCTGGCTGATGTACCCGTTCGTCGCAGGATCGGAGAAGGTGGTTCCGGGCGTCGGCTCGAACGTGAGCCATCCCCAATTCGCGAACGGGACCTCGACCCAGGCGTGCAGGTCGGTGGTGTCCACGTGCCAAAGGTCAGGGTTCTCCGCGTCCTGCTTCCCGGGCGTGAAACCGATCGCGACGCGCGCCGGGATGTTGATCGACCGAAGCATCAACGCCATCGCGACCGCGTACTGCTGGCAGAAGCCACGCCGCTGGTTGAGGAACTCGACGACCCCTTGGGGGCCCGGCGCGTAGCCGGGGATGTCGGTGGAGTACATCCAGCCCGGGCCGCGCATCGCGTTCTGGATCGCCGTCACCTTATCGAACATGGTGGTCTTGCCCTTGGTCAGCTTCAGCGCGAGCCGTTCGATCTCCTTCGGGTAGCCGAGCGGATAGTCCGTCGTCTCCTCGAAACCCGTCGGCGCCGGCGTGCCCACGTTCTCGAGCTCCTTCGCGGTTGGGCTCACGTAGTTCGAGGTCACGGTGTACACCGTGCCGTCGGTCAACGGGTCGTCGACCGTCATGGTTTCTGAGTCCTCGTTCCACGACGTGTTCATCGTGACCGATCTCGGCGTCGAGGCCCCGACCACGTAGTGGAAACCGAGCAGGTCGGCCTGAAGGGACACGGTCTGGGTCACCGACGTGCCGGGGGCGCCGCCGAGGGGGGGCGGCAAGGTGTCTCCGGAGCGGATCGGGACCGACTGGCTGGAGCTCGGCCAGAAGGTCGCGGTCGCCGGGTCGAGGCGGTCGAGCCCGGCCATGCGCCAATAGGAGGGCTCGTCCGCGGCGACGGTGAACACGGGGAAGGGTCTGCTCATGCGCAGGATCGATCCGATGCTCGCGAGCGGGCTGATCGAGATCTGCTGGGAGCTGTTGAACGACGACAGGTCGACCACGGCTCTCGAGCCGAAGCCGGGGATCAGCAGCGGAGCGACCGCGGCCAGCGCCAGGACGCCGGCGCCGATCCGGCGGGCGCTCCGGCCCGCGATCGGCAGCAGGTGGTTCCGGGATCCCGGGGAGCTCCACACCGGGCCCCAGCCCTGGATCCGCCGCAGCGAGTCGGCGAACAGCACCGCCAGGGTCGCCACCAGGAACAGCAACCCGTAGAGCGGCCGCTTGAAGGAGTCCAGGACGCTGTCGGCGAAGACCACGAGCGCGACCGGCGGCACGAGCGAAAGCAGCGGGCTGCCGGCCCGGAACGCGAGGGCGTAGCAAGAGAAGATCGCCGCCCAGACCGCCGTGATCCCCGCCATGACCAGGGCGGTGTCCTGTGGCGAGGCAGGGGAAACCTTCGTCCGGGCCTCCTCGCCGACCATCGCGGCGGCATGGACGATCCGGTGCAGCGTCGTGAGCGTCGGCGCCCCGAGGAAGGTGGTGGCGCCGAAGACGAAGATCCCGAGCACCACGACGAGCAGGCCCGCGCTGATCAGCGTGGCGACCAGTAGGTTGCGCCGCTCGAAGGCCCACGCGACGACGCCCGAGGCGATCGCGACGAACAGGAACCGGTACGTCGCCGCGTGGCCCTGGAAGACGCGACCGAACGCGAACGCCACCGCCACCGCGACCAGGACGATCGCGACGAGGGCGGTCAGACGCTGTGCTCGAGCACCCGTTGCCGTTGGATGTGCCATCGTTCGCTCAACCGCATCGTGGGGGTCAGGACCAGGCAGTCCCACCCGGCCCGTGTGAACGCCAGCCGCGCCTGGGTGGCGCGACCTTCGAGCTGCGCTCCCTGCGACGGCGTCGCCGTCACGGGGTCGATCGGATGGATCACGATCGCGAGCTTCGGGCCGAAGGCCGCGCCGGCGCGCAGCAACACCGGCAGCTCCTGCGGCGCCGGCGGCGCCCCGATGAACACCAGCGAGGTGTCCGAGGAGGCGCCGCTGCGCAGGTTCGTGATGGCCGCCGCGATCGAGCGCGACGTGCTGTGCGAGACGCTCGTGAGCGTGTCCATGAAGCGGTCCTCGGTCATCGCAGCCGGCGGGACTTCGGGCGTGCTCAGGCGCAGCGCGAACCCGTTGCGCAACAGCAGTGCGCCGACGCTGGCGGCGCACGAGACGGCGCGCTCGAACGCGGGCGTGTGCGTGCGGCCGATCGCGCTCTCGCGGTCGTCCAGGAACACCAGCCCGCTCGCGCGTTTCGTGGCCTCGTTCTGCCGGATCATCAGCTCGCCGGTCCGCGCCACGGAAGGCCAATGGATCCGGCGGAGGTCGTCGCCCTCCTGGTAGCCGCGCATCGTGAAGTAGTCCTCACCGGTGCGCAGCAGCTGCCGGGAGCGGTTCATGCCGACCATCGGGCCGCTCGCGGTGTCCGGCGGGTGGGAGAGATCCTCGATCTCGGGCGTGACCAGGAGCTCATCGCGCCCGCCCAGCCGGGTCCGTCGGCGGCTGAGTCCGAACGGGTCGGTCACGTCCACCGTCAGCGGTCCGAGCTGGTAGCGACCGCGGACCTGCGGCAGCACGGTGTAGCTGACGCGCTGTGCCCGCCGGCCCGGCACGCCGGTGACCACCAGGCGCGCCGGCCGTCCGAGCGCGGATGGCAGCCGGTCCTCCAACAACAGGAAGCTCGCCGGCGAGGCCGAGCGGTTCTCGACGTCGAGCTGCACGCTCACCCGCGTGCCCGGCGGCACGCGCCCCTCCGAGAGGCTCCGCTTGACGGTGATCCGGCGCTCGGTCCAGCGCAGGAACCCTCCCGAGAGGAACGGGAGCAGGAGCAGCCCGATCGCGACGACCTCGAGTCCGGGCGAGCCGACGATCCGGGCGCAGAGCCACATCGTCCCGCCGACGACGGCGACCGTGACGCCGCGGGGGGAGAGCATCAGGGATGCTCCGCGACCGGGACCTCGACCTCGTTCAGGATCTCCTGCACCACCGCGGAGGGCCCGCGCCCCGACATCGCGGCGTCGGCCGTGACGATGATCCGGTGCGCGAGGGCCGGCACCGCCAGCGCCTTCACGTCGTCCGGGATCACGTAGTCCCGATCCTCGGCCGCCGCGTACGCGCGGGAGGCGCGCAGGAGCATGATCGACGCGCGCGGGCTGGCGCCGAGGTAGAGGTCGGCGTTGACCCGGGTCGCCTCCACGAGCTTGACGATGTACGTGCGGATCGCCGGCGCCACGTGGACGGTCCGGGCCTGCCCGATCATCTCGGCGATCCCCATCGCGTCGCAGACGCTGTCGATCTCGGTGAGCGGCTCGCCCGACACGTGGGTGGCCAGGATCTCCGCCTCGACCTCGGCGTCGGGGTAGCCGATCGACAGCCGGAGCATGAACCGGTCCAGCTGCGCCTCGGGCAGGGGATAGGTCCCCTCGTGCTCGACCGGGTTCTGCGTGGCGATCACCATGAACGGTGTGCCGAGGGTCCGGGTCTCGGCGTCGATCGTGACCTGTCGCTCCTCCATGCACTCCAGCAATGCCGACTGCGTCTTCGGCGAGGCGCGGTTGATCTCGTCGCCGAGGACCACGTTCGCGAACACGGCGCCCGGCTTGAACTCGAAGTCTCCGCGCTCCTGGTTGAACACGTTCACGCCCGTGATGTCGGTGGGCAGCATGTCCGGCGTGAATTGGATCCGTCGGAACGAGCAGTCGATCGACCGGGCGATCGACTTGGCGAGCATCGTCTTGCCGACGCCGGGCACGTCCTCGATCAGCAGGTGGCCCTCGGCGACGAGCGCGACGAGCGCCAGCCGGATCTCCCCGTGCTTGCCGCGAACGACCCGCTCGACGTTGGCCTCGATGTCGTGGAACCGGGTCGCGAAGGCATCCCATCCACGCTGTTCGCGAAGTTCCAAGCCCCACCTCCGAACGTCTGAAGCATCTATCGTACGGCGGTTCGCCGTTCCATTTCTACGGACCCCCGCTCCCTATGCCCGCCCATGAACGCCTGTGACCGCCGGAACGCACGCAGGACGAAGGATCTCGCTTGGCGGTTGGAGGACCGGCCCGGCTCGCCGGACGCCCCGCGCGGCCCCTGATCCACGAACCAGGCATCTGGGCCAGGCCGGTCCTGTGGTGCAGATTACACGCGTGTGATCTTCCTCGCGACCGGGCGGGCGCGTTCTGCCGAGCGCGTACACTCGCTCCCATGGGACGGGCCCTGGTCCTGAACGTGACGGATCTCCCACTTGCCGTGGTGCCCGCACGGCGTGCGGTGGTGCTCGTCCTGAAGGAAAAGGCGGAGGTCGTCGCGTCCAACGGCGCGATCTTCCGCAGCGAGCGGATCGCCCTGGAGGCCCCGTCGGTGGTCCGGCTCCGCCGATTCGTGCACGTCCCGTTCCGCGCGCACGCGCCGCTGACGAGGCGAGCGGTCTTCGCCCGTGACGCGTGGCAATGCCAGTACTGCAGCGCGCCGGCGGAGAACCTCGACCACGTCCTGCCCCGCTCCCGCGGCGGCGCGCACGCGTGGGAGAACGTCGTGGCCGCCTGCCGCCGGTGCAACGCCAAGAAGATGGACCGCACGCCGCAGGAGGCGGGGTTCCATCTCCACCGTCAGCCGTTCGCGCCCTCCGACGGCTTCCGTCTCACGCTCGGCCAGGTCGAGCCCGGCTGGGAGGCATACCTCCTCTAGAGCCCGCGGCTTCGGCCGGACCTCCGCATCCCACGATCCACCGTGCACCCGAACATCAGTTCGGGTGCAAGTCTTGTTGACGGTAGTGGAGTGTCAGTGGCATAAACGTGGCCCGCAGTGGAGGAAAGGGGAGGACGCGTGGCCGAGCTGCTGGGCACGCACAGCTACCAGCTCGACCCGAAGGGGCGCGTGTCGCTGCCGGCGAGGTTCCGCGAGGCCTTCGCCGACGGCGCCTGGCTGACGATCGGCCAGGACGGCTGCCTCTTCGCCTTCCCCAGAGGCGAGTGGGAGCGGCGGTCCGACGAGGTCGCGGCGTTCCCCCTTTCCGACACGGCGGGACGGGCGTACGCGCGGCTGTTCTTCGGGTCTTCGGACGAGGCGAAGCTGGACGGGCAGGGGCGCATCACGATCCCGCAGCGGCTGCGCGAGGCCGTCGGGATCCGCAAGGACGTCGTGGTGCTGGGCGTCCGCGATCGGATGGAGATCTGGGACCGCGACGGGTACGAGCGCTACCGCGGCACGCACGCGGGCGCCTACCAGGCGGGGACCCTCGAGCCGGGGAGGTAGGCGAACCGATGGATCACCCGAGCAAGCTGGCCACCGAGGTGCGCCAGAGCCTGTCGCTGATCGGCATGATGGTGCTGACGCTGCTGGCCTCGATCGCCTTCGGGCTGCTGGTCGGTCGCGTCGGGTGAGCGGGGGAGACCACGAACCCGTCATGGCCGCCGAGGTCGTAGAGCTGCTCGCCGGCCGGAGCCCGGTCGTGGACATGACGGTGGGCGCGGGCGGCCACGCGGCGGCCCTCCTGGAAGCCGGAACGGCTGCCGTGATCGGAGTCGACCGCGATCCCGAGGCGCTCACCGTGGCGCGCGACCGACTCGGATCCTTCGGCGACCGGGTCCGGCTCGTGCACGCGCGGTTCTCCGAGGTCGACCGGGAGGAGGTCGGGGGCGACGCCGGCGGCGTCCTGTTCGACCTCGGGGTCTCCTCGATGCAGCTCGATCGCGCCGAACGAGGCTTCAGCTTCCGCAACGACGGCCCGCTCGACATGCGGATGGATCCGGGGGAGGGGCCCAGCGCCGCCGACCTCGTGAACGGCCTATCCGAGCGCGAGCTGGCCGAGGTGATCTACCGCCTCGGCGACGAGCGTCGCTCGCGGCGGATCGCCGCGGCGATCGTCCGCCGCCGGCCCGTGACCACCACCGGCGAGCTCGCCGGGATCGTCGTGAGCGCCGTCGGTCGGCGCCCGGGGGGCCCCCACCCCGCGCGCCGGACCTTCCAGGCGCTCCGGCTCGCGGTCAACCGGGAGCTCGAGGAGCTCACCGCGGCCCTGCCTCACGCGGCGGGGCTCCTCGGCCCCGGTGGCCGCGTGGTCGTGCTGTCGTACCACTCGTTGGAGGACGGCACGGTCAAGCGGGCCTTCCGGGACGACGAACGCTTGCAGGTCCTGACGAAGCGACCGCTCGTCCCCGGAGCGGACGAGCACGAGCGGAACCCCCGCGCCCGAAGCGCGAAGCTCCGCGCGGCCGAGCGGATCGGCACCGCGGCGTGAGCACCGCCCCTGCCCCCACGCCCCGCCCGGCCCCTTCCACACCGCGTGCGCGGCCTCCCCGCACCCCCGCGGCGCGCCCGCGGACCTCCCCGCCCGCCTCCCTCCCGGCTTCCACGCATCGGCGGGCGCGCAGCGGGTCCACCCCCGCGTTCTGGATCCTCACCGCGCTGCTGGTGACGGGCATGGTCGTGGGCGTCGTGTCGATGAGCGCCCTGCAGGTCGGCACCAGCCTGAAGGCCGACGCGCTGCGTGCCCAAATGTCGACGCTGTCCGATCAACAGGGGGAGCTCCGCCGTGAGGTCGCGACGCTCTCGGCGCCCTCGCGCGTGATGACCTGGGCACGCGCCAAGGGGATGGTGATGCCGGAGAACGTCGTGATCCTCCGTGTGCCGCCCGCCGCCGGTTCGGAGCCCGGCGCGTGAGCGTCCGGGCGGCCCCGCCTCCCGCGCACCGGCTCGTCGTCCTGTTGCTCGTCTTGCTCCTCGCCTTGGTGGGTGTGGTGGTCCGGCTCTCGGTGCTGCAGGTGCGCGACACCTCCTCCTTCACGGAGCTCGGCTTGGCGCAGCGGGTGCGGACCGAGGCGCTGCCCGCCCAGCGCGGTGAGATCCTCGACCGCAGCGGCACGCCGATGGCGATGACCCTGGAGGCGCGCGACGTCTATGCGAACCCGTCGCTCGTGACCGACCCCGTCGGCGAGGCCGCGCACCTCGCGTCGATCCTGGGCCGGAAGGATCGAGAGATCCGTCGAGCGCTGGAAGGCCCAGGGACGTTCGCCTACGTCCAGCGGCAGGTCGATCCGGACGTCGCGGCGCAGATCGACGCCCTGCATCTGCCCGGCATCGGACTCCTCCCGGTGCCGAAGCGGTACTACCCGGCCGGCCCGGTCGCCCCGCAGGTCCTGGGGTTCGTGAACGTGGACGGGGCGGGTATCACGGGCCTGGAGCGCGAGTACGACGCCCAGCTGGCCGGCAGGCCCGGCGAGCGGACGATCGAGGTCTCCGCGCAGGGGCAGGAGATCGCCGGCGCCCAACAGGTGATCGACCCGCCGACCCCGGGCAGCGACCTCGAGCTCACGATCGACCGGGACATCCAGTTCCAGGCGCAGGCCTACCTGCAGCACGCGGTGATCGCGAACAAGGCAAAGGGCGGCACCGTGATCGTGATGGATCCGGCCACGGGCGACATCTACGCGATGGCGAGCTATCCCTGGTTCGATCCGAACCACTTCTGGTCCTACGACAGCGACCGGTACGCGAACCGCGCGGTCACCGACACGTGGGAGCCGGGGTCGGTGAACAAGACGATCACCGCGGCCGCGGCGCTGGAGACCGGGCGGGTCTCGCCGACCGAGCGTTTCCGCGTGCCGGCGACGCGCACGATCTCGGGGTTCACGATCCACGACGCGGAGCCGCACGGCACC
>Ga0187785_10000071_pt1 | contig 36392 bp, 36 predicted proteins | sample 0815_BV2_4_20_MG_FD_132466 | JGI IMG/M metagenome (GOLD analysis project Ga0187785, IMG submission 132466) | Tropical peat soil microbial communities from peatlands in Department of Meta, Colombia - 0815_BV2_4_20_MG | ecosystem: Environmental > Terrestrial > Soil > Wetlands > Peat | place...
GGGAACGTTTAAAGGTTTTTATGGGAAATGTGGCTGTGGGGTGGAGAAAACCCGGTTGCTTTAGCGCCAGGATGAATACAACCCCTTTGAGGCTCCATCAATTATTTTAACCCTAACCCCTTCTACCTACCAGTTACCACGATGCCTTTGAGCTTCCTCGCAATGGCTTCAAGTGCTGGCGGTTGTAAAAGTCTAGGAATCGACCTCAGACTGAAGGAGAATCACTCATCCACCGCCCGTAGATGGCGTGTTTTCTATACAGGAAACCTCGGCCCTCCAGGGTGCAGCAATTTACCAATCAGAAAAGTGCAGCGATCATTTTGATAGGTCGTGCCATCGTAAGGATAATAAGTCGAACAAACTCGAGCTATTCAATAGCATAAATCCTAAATAGGTATTGGTAGACCGCCGTATGCGATCGCTGTCATGGGGGGGACGTTCCGACACGCGGTCTGGATTTCATCATGATGAACGAGAAGATCATCACATTGAACATCAGTATCGATGCAATACCTCCAACCAGACCGTAGATGATGCCGAACGCTATCCCCATGTCACCCTTGAATCCTACGCCGATGAGAATGAGAACGAATGTATCGATAAATACGAGCGCGTTCATCAGCTTTAGAATCGGTGTTTTATACATAACTCGAAGATTCATAGGGACAACCCTTCCATTTATAATTAACAGACTGTTTATTTTTTATCAGCCTTATAAATACATATTCTTCCATATTTATAGTTAGTAATTAAGAAACAGAAAGAAGAACTCTGGGTAGCTTATGGAAAATGGGTGGATACCATCCGGTACCCGGCAGCCCGATCTCGGCGCCCATTAATGGCTTCCGGGGTCACCAGGGTATGCCCTGGTGATCCGGCCCGAACTTAGGATAGCTTCGGCGGCGTCATAGCGGAAGGCATCACTATTGGTTTACCTGGGGCGATCGCAGTTGGTATGTTAGCGCTCGGCGGGAGCCTGGGTCCGATCGGAGCTATAGCCGTCGGGGCTCTCGCTGTCGGCATTACACCTAACGTTGGAATCGGAACTGGTGGGATACCTCCTCCAGGGCGAGAGGTGACCCCTAATGTAGGAGCTGCGGAGCCTACTGCTGTCGGGGCGGGCCTAGTGATCGGAAATACGGGCGTTTTGGAAGGCATGCCGCTTGGAACATATGTTGGCATTATCGATGCCACAGGAGTCACAGGCGGCATCTTCGATGGTGATGCCACAGGAGTCACTGAAGGCATACCGGTAGCAGATGGCATCGTTGATGGAATCACTGAAGGCATACCGGTAGCAGATGGCATCGTTGATGGAATCTTCGATGGTGATGCCACAGGAGTCACTGAAGGCATACTGGTGGCAGATGGCGTCATCGACGGTGTTGGCCTGGGTCTCTTGGTTGGGAACGGTACCGGGAATGGTACCGGGTAGCGGACCGGAAATGGCGCAGGGATCAGAATTGGGGTGATAACTGGAGGTAATATAGGTGCGGCGACAATGACCGCTCCTGGGTAGTATATGTTGGTCACCACTGATGTATAGTAGTTGTTCTGAATCCGGGTAATGTACGTATCGATGAATTGGTATATTTCGCTGAATGCTACTGTGTAGAGTCGCATGGAATCCGCGTCGTACAGCATCATCGTCGGTTTTTCCATCTGGTAAACCTGTGCAGTACCGTCAGGAGCGATGACATCAATGCTCCGCAGCGCAAATTCTGCTCGGTTTCCGTTTATGGTAACGGAGTCGGTAGAGAACCGTATCATCAGCACGTTGACGTCCGGTCTCATGACTGTATACAGTTGATCAATGCCGGTCGTACTAGGCTGTCCCAGGTATGACTGCAGGTTTCTCATATCGATCTGCATGCTGTTGCTGTTGGTATCGATCACGCCAGGTAGTGCGCCATTCAGATCGTATACGGTGGCCGATTGTACATCCGGCGCATATATGGCGATCTTGTTGACGAGGAAGTATATCTTGCTGTCCTCGCGTGATGCGATGCTAATTGACATAGCGATGTTGTTCGCCCCCGGACCCAGGCCTTGAAGGTTCAGTCCTGGTAAACTGATGGACCCGGCTCCGGGAGGGTTTCCGGTTGTGCTCTGGCCTGTCGCGTAATCCTGGTGTATCAGTAGCAAAGTACTGACAAGCATTGCTGCAAGCAGGATTGCAAACAATTGTAAACGGTTGATGTTCATGTTCCATCCCCGGATGATTATTGTTGGGTGAATGTTAAACCATTGTCACCTAAAAATGGAGGAATTAAAGGCCCATGATTGTGACAATGTCGGAAGAATGCCACCGGTAAATTGGGGGAGGTATTTAGGGATTTGAGTTTATTGTAGTTATTCCTATAGGTCGTGCCGATCGCTCTAGGCCGATCGAAAGCTGATCGCACATGGCACCGAGTTCTGCCAGATCAGATTTCAGGATGGGTTTGCCTGAGTCGGTGAACGCTACAAGCACGCCGATGGTTCTGCCATCGGACCGTAGAGGTATTGCGGCGGCGCTTTTTATGTTACGTGCTCTCGCGATCGGATCGAACATACGAACGGAGGCACAGCGTCCATAGTCCTTAATGAGCAGAGGCTTATTCTTACGAAAAGCCCTGCTCTGGAGCGTGGGGCTGTCCTGATCAGGAACGTCCCTGCATAGCGGTAGCGGGGCGCCGGTAAGGTCGCCTTTCTGGACTTTGAGCACCAGTTCGCTTCCTTCATAAATATACAGCCATGATAGCTTGATCCGAGCGGCATTCATTATAGCGTCCAGCGATTCATCGATCAGGTCATCGATGTTCTTCATATCGATGATGAACCTCCCGATGTTTATAATGGCAGTTAGCACGGTGGCATCTCGAAGGGTGACCAAGCATCCGCTAATGTTCTCGTTTTCATCGCGGAGGGGCGATGCACAGGAATTCAGCGTCCTGAGGGAGCCATGCACTCTCATAGCTAACATGCTGCCTATGATGGGCGATCCGGTTTTCATTGCACGATAGGTCGCTAGATGTCTGCGGTTGAGGGGTTTTCGATCAACTCTTTCCGGGTTAAGCTCCATGATGATCTCGTCAAAAACTCGGCCTTCGATCCGGGCTTTATCCATCCCTAGCAGTGATGTCAGCGCATTGTTAGCTGTCACCACGACGCCTGTAGCATCGCAGATCGCTAGACCATGAGGTAGTATGGAGAGGATGTGCTCTGCCTGGTCCGACCGGTAATACGCAGGATTTTTGTCGGCGATGCTCTCTGTCCCTAAGCTTCCCATGAGTGAAATTAGGATGCCGCCCGGTCCTTCCTGGAAGTCTTTGACCGGTATGCAGCAATAGACGCTTCCGATCTCCGGGCATATGCCCCATCGGGGGACGTGATTAGACTTCATCGATCGCAACACTCCGATTAGGCCGGGCGATGGGAGTACTTGTTCGATCCGCGTGCCTTTTGGGTGCTCTTTTCCTATCACTTTACAGAAGCTAGCGCTTGCATCTATTATCCGGTAGTTTCGTGGATTGATGACTGCCATCGCGGAATCAGGATTATGTATGTTTATCAGATCAGCCCTGTACTCCATTGACGGTAACAGCCGTATGATCCCTGCAGAGACGATATCGCATAGCGCTTGTACGCAGTCGATGTCATTGAAGTTCATGGGGGGGCCGGGATATGTGGTGACCTCGAGCATGCCGATGCTACGATCTCCTGGCCATAGTTTGAAGTAGCGGATATCTGGCTCATGATTATAGGAAGTGTCATCAATGGCGAGTTGGGGTCTTTTTCGGACGCCGCCGTGCGGGAATACCCTTGAAAATGTGATCGGCTCGCAATAGTCGGTGAAGACGGACATCCTCGCGATCTTCAGGTTTAACGGGCCTTCTAGCAGGTCCATAAAGCCCAGCGCTATCTCTTTGATCTCTCGGGCGCTGGCTACTACTCGGGCTACATCCTTGGCCATCTCGGTCTCGGTTACGTCGATGCCGGTGAGGAGTATGCCCTCTGCTTTGCCTTCGCTGTAGAGCACAACCCCTCTCCAGTCGACGGTACGCACTCTGCCGCCTCGGGTCACTATCGACCCCTTGGTGACGAATTCTGCGTTCTGGGCGCCCGTTTTTAGTGTCTGGATAAGGCACTTTTTTAACTCTCCGGAGACGGAGATATCGAAGATGCTCTTTCGCATTACCTTTTCTTCGGGGTATCCCGTTATCCGGCGCGCCTTGTCGTTGAAGAACACGATGTGGAAGCTCCTATCGACTGCAATGGTTGCGACGTCGAGGCTTTCGTACGCGTCTAGTTGACTGAAAATATTCCTCGTGCAGGGCTGTTTTTGTTTTTCCGCAAGCATGGGAGACATCTTAAAGACTTAATTATATTAATAAATATATAAAGTAGTCGGCCGGATAATTAACTTTATAACCTCGACCGCCACCAATACGGGGTATGCGGTCGGGAAAATTGCTGACATTTAACAACATTATGACTGGCATGCTAATATTCATACCGGTAAGCATAGCCCTTGAACTCATCCACGCAGATCCCATCATAGTTTTTATAGGCGCAGCACTGGCGATCGTCCCCCTGGCAGGGCTTATGGGCCGTGCCACCGAAGACCTGTCAAAACAGCTCGGCGCAGGCATCGGCGGCCTGCTTAACGCCACGTTCGGAAATGCTACCGAACTGATCATTTCCATATTTGCCCTTCAAGCAGGCCTCTTCGAAGTGGTGAAGGCATCAATCACCGGCGCAATCATCGGCAACGTGCTGCTGGTTACAGGGTGCGCAATGTTCTTCGGCGGGCTGAAGAGGGAAAAACAAACATTCAACCAGCAGGCGCAGGGAGTTTCGTCAACGATGCTAGCGCTGGCTGCAGTAGGCCTCATACTGCCGGCGCTGGCCGCTCACGTGCTGAACGTAGGCTCGATCGAGATGTTAAGCCTGAGCATCTCAGGCGTTCTCCTAGTCACCTACCTTTGCAGCCTCGTCTTTTCGCTTAAAACCCATAAGCATCTCTATGCCTGTGAGGAAGATGAGGGGGAATGCAAGCCCCATTGGCCGAAGAAGACCGCGGTTCTGATCCTGCTGCTGGTAACTGCAGTCGTCGCACTCGAAAGCGAGTTTCTAGTGGGCTCGATCGAGCATGTAAGCCAGTCGCTGGGACTGACCGAGCTGTTCATCGGCGTTATCATCGTGGCGATCATAGGCAACGCCGCCGAACACAGCACCGCGATCATGATGGCGATGAAAAACAAGATGGACCTCAGCCTAGGCATCGCGACAGGCTCCAGCACACAGATCGCACTCCTGATCGCCCCCGTACTGATCTTCACGGGCTATTTGATCGGCAAGCAGATGGACCTAGTGTTCAACGAATTTGAGGTGGTATCAATCGTGGCAGCCGTGGTCATATCGAACATGATCGGGGCGGACGGGGAATCCAACTGGCTCGAAGGGCTGCAGCTGATCGCACTATACCTGATGATGGCGGTAGTCTTCTTCTTCATAAAATAGGCAAGATTTGTCCACGGACCGTTTCTCACTTTTATGATCCGGTTCGCTGATGGAAGAAGTTAGCGCCCATTCGTGATTACGGTCACCAATGGGCTGCTGAATAGGCTTAACAAAGACTAGGTAGAGGCGGGGTGCCCGCCCATGAGCTCAGCCACGCAAGAAAACAGGATGTGGCATTGATTACTCTGGCAAGCTTCATTTCCACCGTCGCCTACTTCATGATTACCTCATTCATGCTCTGAGTCAGGGGTGCAGGGACTGAACCAGTTTTTCATCATCACAGCGATCCGGCCATTCGATCTCAGAGCTATTCTCAACCCATCCAGCATCGGCTGAGGATACACCCACTCGAGTACGGAGCGGGCCATGAGGCCGTGATCGATGGCCTAATAGACCTGCTGAAAAGAAAACCCATATAGCGAGCCTTGCATGCATCGCTGTCCTGCCAGGAGCGGCCGAAACACTGGGCAACGCGGGACTGAAATATCTGGGGGAAGAGCTGACCTATGCTACCGGAGCAGAGGACGACTGCAGGGATGCGATCGGCGAGATGGCCCGTCAACGATGATCGAGATACGAAACCGGAACTGAAATTAAAGGTACGGCTGGAAGGGAGCATTCCGATCAATGGCATCCTCAGCATATGGTATCCGCTATGGGACATGCCACTTTAGCCAGGGATAAGCCCCTCCCCTGTAAAGATCTCCCGAGCTTCCTCAAAGGTCAGATCGGACGGAGGCACGATCAGGTCAGACTCTTTTACCGTACCCATGTCCATTGGCATGCCGTTCTTCCTAATCAAATCGATCATGATGCGGTAGTTCTGCTCGAAGCAGGCCCTATCACCTTTCGCGATACACCCGACTAGGGCATTATCTATGGCGTTGATCTCATCGTAGTACAGCGAAGGGACGATATACTGGTTCTCGTTCAGGATACGAATGATCAATGCAGATCCCCCCCGGATATCAAAGCCCGGGCCATTCGCATCGCTTCTGCCAGCTCCTCGTCCGGGATCTCATCGCCTGAAGAACTCTGCACCTCATAGCTATATGCCGCCGTCTCTGCCGCGATCAGCAAATCACTGGCTACATCGACTTTCGCTTTAGCACGGCCGATCGCATACTCTACATCTGCCATTTCCTCATCCATCCCGGCAGCTGCTTCACAGGTAAAAAAGTCAGCCTCATCCACCACCATATATCTGGATCTGACCGAATACTGCTCTGATTGAAACTTCTGCTTCTTGACCACCAGCCTATAGCCCAGCTCCTCCAACCTGGTTTTAGTCCGATCAAGGGCTTCAGAATATCCCGAGATCTGCTGGATCTGTTCCAACGCTTTCGATTTATGATACAGCGCTACCGCCGCCGGCCTGCATCGGCCTTCGCTAACAGCGCTTCGCGCCCGCGTATCCAGTAATAGAACGCATGATTCCAACGAAGATTGCTGCATTTTCAGCCGTTTCATGGACACTCCAAGTTCCTCTACGGCATCGTTCAACGCGCGTTTCAACTCATCGCACATTTGATCCCGGTAGTCCGGCATGGCCGACACCATCGTTTGCCGGTTTCTGGATTTCGCCCTGATGCTGGAGGTAAGCCTATTAAAAAGCCCCATATATGTCCCCTGAAAAAAATTTCGTATATACATACGATGCTATACTGTAAAAAGATGTGCCGTCATCCTTTACCATCGGCAAATCCTCCGGCGTATAATACGAAGTCATGAGATATGCAAATCCAGTGCCTGAAAGGCCAGCGCCCATAGCAGCACCACGATAGACCCGATAGCACAGGTATGATGGAAAACGAAGCCCACTACGAGTAATGCCAAAGCCCCGGAGATCGTTTAGCATGATTCGAGGTCTGTCAGAGGATACTACGCCAATCACTCCGTCAGAATCGGCGTATTTCGCAGCTGCAATGATAAACAGGCCATACCAGGCGTGGATGTCATCCAACCGAGGGCGCTAGCTACTGGAAGATAGAGCTTTAGCAGGTTCGCTGAGCTTAATCTGGCAACCGGCTCTGCAAGCACCTCAGCGCATACTGTGCCAGCGTTTGCCGATGATTGATCGGATAGTACATATTCCGGGAGATACGCAGCAGAGAGTTGGCCATATAAAAGGGATTCCGAGCCGTCAGCCGCCTGAAGGTACCGAGCTGATCGGCAAAGTTCCCGGAGTAAACCCAGTACATATGGCCGATAAAAGGGTCTGCAGCGTAGGGATTCCCTGTGCATATAAGAGCCTTATTAAAAATTTCGCCCGCCATCATGCCCAAGTCAAACACCGGATCCGCATAACGAGCTCGCTCCACATCGATCACGAACATCCGCCCGTCACGGAAGATGAAGTTGGAGACCGTGGCGTCACCGTGGACAAATGACTTTTTCGCGTCCGCAATCGCCCCGGTTTCCGACCACACCCGGGCCAGACGACGGATCTCGATCATATCCTCTACGCTGACCGACCCATGGCAAAAAGCCTGTTCAGAATGCTTTTCTATGGCTTCTGACGGCGAATTCAGTCCGGCACGGCCTTCCGTCGCCGTCTTCAGATGCAGGCCGCCCAGAAATCCCGACAGGAGATTTAATGTACGATAAAAGTCAGCGCAACAATTCCGCAACGATTTTACTGCATAATGTCCCAGGTCAAGGCCGTGCACGAATTCCTCCACCAGAAACAATCCTTCTGTATCCCTGCATATCGGCCGGACTGCGCGAGCATATCCTCGTCCAACATCCAGACTCGCCAGAAACTTAAGCCTCTCGTATTCCAGTTTCATGCGACGTCTGAGCTTTTTCGATGGCACGCCCCTCTCTTGAAACGACTTGAGCACAAACAGCCTCTTCGACACCCGATCCCTCAACAGGAATACAGGGTGGGAGCCGCCGAGCTTTTTCAGCGAAAATTTAGGGTGTACTCCCAGCTTCATAGCCCTCGCGCGATCCGGATCGGTCAAATGACGGTATAGCCGGGACCCTCTGCTGACACGGCCTTCCTCAACGGTGATACCTGACGTCATTTCAGCGCTTCCAACACTTTGAACACCTCGTCCACGTTATTGACAATATAGTCGGGCTTTGCGACCGAAGTATCTTTGTTCCCATACCGAGTCATCACCAATATGCTTTTCATCCCGGCATCCCTCGCCCCTTTGACATCTCTGTGAGTATCGTTGCCGATATAGATCGCCTCTGAAGCATCCACGCCTAGCCGCTTCAGACACTCTTTAAACAGGCGGATATCCGGCTTACGGTACCCAAATTCGGCGGAGATGATAATAGAGCGAAAAAAGTTGAAGATACCCAGCATCTTCAACTCCGGATTGGCATGATCCTGCTGTGCGTCCGATACGATGCCAAGCAGGTAACGATCTTTCAGCTGGCTGAGCGTCTGGTATACGCCACTGTACAGCTTGATCTTTTTGGTACACACCGACCGCTGCAGCTTGACGATGTCGCTGACGATGGTGCTAGTATTAATATCAGGCCCGGTATAGGCATACTGATTCTCGTATAGGATCTCGTACCAGATGCGCCGGTAATCATGCTCCGGATACTGCTCCTTATTATACTTCTTCTGCTCCCCCTTCTTCTCGAAGAAGAACCACTGCAGCTCGCTGGCAGACAGGTAAATCCCTTGGTACTTCAGATAGGATGCCAGCCGCTCGTACACCTCGATATCATCCTCTCGGGTCTTGATGTCGATAAGCGTGGTGTAGATATCCGAGACAACAGCCTTTATTCCCAAGTTAAATCCCTCTCCAGATGGGGCACGTGCATGGGCACACTGCGCTCCACCAGCCTGCCCGTCTCGATGTACTGGACGCGCTCCGCGATATCGGTGATATGGTCGCCGATCCGCTCCAGCGCCCGGGCCGCGATGATCATATGGATCACATTCGTAGCGGTCTCCGGCTCGTGCACGATCTCGCCCAGACCATTGTAAAACACCGTATCGTAGAGCCGATCGATCTCCAGGTCCTGGTCAAACACGACCCCTATTTCCGTCGGGTGTTTTCCTGCATAGGCGTCCATGGAGAGTGTGAACATATGCTGCGCGATCTCCGCCATCTTTATGATCTCCAGCGCGGTCACCGACACCGGCTTGTTAGCCACAGCCCTGGTGACGTTGGAGATTGAGACAGAGTAATCGCCGATCCGCTCAAGGTCGACGATCAGACGATAGGTGGCCGCGACCGCCCGCAGCGGCCTGCCGCTCAGATTCCCCGCCAGAGCATCAAGGCATCGCTTGTCAATCGCCGACTCCAGCTTATCGATTTCTATATCCCTCGCTACCACCCGCCCCGCCAAGTCTACATCGTGGTCGCCCAGCGAGCGTACGGCATCCTTCATCGACTGCTCCACCAAGCCAGCCATCTTCACAGTATCTGCCGTGATCGGTTGTATATCTATCAGTTGTGGCATGAATATCGTCGGCAGCCGCCGACAAAATTCAGGAGGAAGTACAAAAGGATAAGGATGCCCCGGTATAACACAGGAAAAAGGTCGTGAAGCATGGAAAAATACACGCCACCGACTATACCAGACCCCGAGTGTGTAGTATCACTATCAATCAGCTATACCCCTTTAATCTACCAGAATGATTTTTACCTGCGTATGGGGACGTCAAAATGGCATTCAACCGCTTCATGGATATTCCTGATTAGCTTATTCCAAGACTTCTCATACGCATGCATCGCATTGTCTACCCAGAAGCGCATAGCCTGCCGCTTTCTTTATCGGTGAAGATCCTGAACATTACCTCGAAGCTCATAGAGTTTGCCCCGTAATGATCCTTTCAACATACACTCGTATAAGATTCCATGATGTAAGATGTTAATATCTATTCTGATCTGTAGAACGGCTTGAGGTTTTCTCCAGTGACTTGATATGTACAAGCAACTTCCCGAAAATATAGGCGTTTAGGAAAAAGATAAAAACACTGATAAACGCCATCAGCGCATTGAAGATCCCGGTAATCACCATAACGCTATTGTGATCTGGAATATACGCGATGCCCAATGGCACAAGATTGGCTACAGCCGTCACCGCCAGGCCGATCACGACATATATGATAATTGCGAAAGCCACGGATTTTATGTCTACCCGGACAAATCCGGCGATGTTCGAAGGATGAGCAGCCTCCAAAATCCTGTTACCACCAATATAATTTAGCACTGAAATAGTCATTAGCAAACCTATGGCTTCCCTCAAAACCCATATCCCAATATCATAAAATATCTGCACTGCGCCCATATGCCATATGGCTGGCAACACATTACTCGCCACGGTAATAGCTATCATGGTGATCATCACAGGTATAACTAACAAAAATACATAAAAGAGGGCGATGCAGAAGTATGCAATACCATCGTTTACCAGGCCACCGAAGTCTCTGAAAGGCGAAGGCAGGGTTTTTTCACGACGATACACCGCTCTTACACATCTGATCCAGTAACCATTAACTAGCACTAAAATTACCAGCAGAATCACAAGCAAAATCGGTAATAGTAGACAGACAGCTCCAATATTAGCTTTAATATTCGTCTCAGTTACCTGTAAACCTGCAAACGGAATGAAAAAGTTTGGGACCGCCACAAGTAATCCGCATATCAACAATATTTTATTATTAGAAAACAGATAACTTTTCCCGCTCCACAGTTCTCTTAAATAATCGCTCACGTCGGCCATCGCCACATTATCTATATGTACACTATAAAAAGTAAATTACTATAAAAAGTAAATTACTATAAAAAGTAAATTTGAGCTTTACAGATCTCCGATCTCGCACCACTTGCCTTTCCCTTCCCACATCTTCAACACAAAAGGAAACGGTATCTCGGCCTTCAACCTGTTATAGACCGACTCACAGAGGTTCTCCACGCTTGGAAACTCAATGATATCGTTGAGACATCTGTGGTCGTAATCTGCTAAGGTTTTCCGCAGGGCTTTCTTCAGATCATAAAAGTCCATGACCATACCCGTCTCCTTTTTCTCGCCTTTTATGATCAGTTCTACCTTGTAGGTGTGGCCATGCATGCAGCCGCAGGTTTCATGTCCGGGCAGGAAATGTGCGCTGTCGATGTATTCGATCACTCCAAGTCTCATTTGATAAGCACTCCGATTAGTCATTCTGTCAGGTTTATAAACAGTCCCAGATTCGGTGGGTCTGCGGTATCACCCTCACATCGACGACCAGGTCCATGGCGGACTTCTGCAGGTCCAGCACCATCTTCGGGGATACTGCTTTAACGTCCCCGACGGGTGTCACCGGCTGCAGTACCAGGGTGGAGATACAGCTCTTGATCTGGTCGAGCGCGTGCAGCATGTCCTCCTTTTCCGTGTCACCGGTGATGATGATCTTGCAGAAGCAGTCCCGGAAGCTGGTCCGGCGAAGGATGCTGAAGGAATGTGCTGTGGCATTGAAAAACTTTTCGTACTGCCCCTTGAAATCGCAATGGGACTTCAGCTTGAAATCTCCGGATACGTATCGGACCACGTCCTTGACCTCTTTTGCGCCCTCGGGCAGTGTCATGTTGGTCTCCAGGTAGAGTGGATACCTGATTCCCTTCAGGCCTTTGATGAAGCTTCCGTAGAGTAGTGGCTCCCCGCCTGTCAGGGAGACCGAATGAAGTCCTTCGTGTTGCTCCAGTATTTTAATGAGACGGCTTGTGGTAAACGGGTTCTCCTCGTTGGATGACTTCCCCGAGCCGGGGGAGGTTTCCACTCGGCATTTGCTGGCAGGGCTCCAGTCCTTTTCCGTATCGCAGTACATGCATTCCAGGTTGCACTTGGGGAACCGGACGAAGGCCTGGCGGTAGCCCACGTAAGGCCCTTCGCCCTGAATGCTAACGAAAATTTCTCTCACCGGAGCTTTCATGGTGAGAACACCTCCAGCGGCCGAGATTTGCGCATATCCTTCTGGATATCGTCGCACTCGGCGGCATAGCGGCTGCCGATCTCGGCCATGAGTTCGTCTGGATCGGGGACGCTCACCTTTTCCAGACTTCCCCACTCGTCAGACCGCACGTTGATCCCGAAATGGATCTTGTGACTGACAGCGCTGGACGATGCGATGGAGATCGACGCCTTCTCGCCGTTGAGGAATAGATCGTCGCCCGACCTGGTCGAGGAGATCCTACGATCCCGCAGCGCCTCTCCCGCGATGCACGACATCAGTCGTTGGCGGGTGTAGGCCAGTGAGATCGAGGTCGAATCGAAGTGCTCAGCGATAAAATGGATCATATCCGGAGAATAGATCCGCTCCTCGTTCAGCCGATCTTCCAAGTCGATCATATGGCCGATCGTCACGTCGCAGCCGCCTCGGAAGCAGACAATGGAATCATCCTGTACCTTGTAGACCGTATAGGCCCACAGTGAACTGATCTGGCTGCCGTCATAATCTATCCGTTGGTCAGAGATGATACACTTCATCGCCTAACTCCCTCCGTGAAAGGATCGGGTATCCCCGCGCGTCTGAACGCCCTGGCGCGCCTCATACAACTTTCGCATTTACCGCACGGATGATCGGCGGTATAATAGCAGCTCCAGCTCAGATCCAGCGGCGCCCCAATTCTCACTCCCTCGTGGATGATCTCTTCCTTGTTGTAATTGATGACAGGAGCCACGACCTTAACCTTTTCCCTGCAAGAAAATGTTAGGCTCCTGTTGACCGCATCGACGTATTGTGGGGTGTTATCAGGAAACGTTGCGCCCTCCTCAGCGTTGAACCCGCAGACGATACGGTCATAACCGCAGGCATCTCCGAATGCCGCAGCGATGTTGATGAACGTCCCGTTGCGGTTCGGCACCCAGACCAGGCCTGCAGTCTCCTGTGCGCGGCCTTTGATATCGTCCAGTTCGGCTTCCGTCGGCTGGGGCACGCCTGCGTCTCTGCTGACCAGCGCGGTCTTGGTGATCGCCTTCAGCCATGGCAGATCGATGACATGATGCCCGACGTTAAATCGCTCGCAAATCTTCCCTGCCATTTCGATCTCTTTGGTGGCTGCACGTTGGCCGTAGTCGAAGGTGATCGCCAGCGCTACGCCATGTAAGTCATGCTCTTTTTTGAACGCCACCACTGAATCGAGCCCTCCTGATAGCAACGCGATCGACTTCATTTCCCCGATCTCCTTACGACTCGGCCCCGTCGCTCGTCGATATCATCTAGAGCGTCCAGCAGCCGCCTGATAGCCGCCCTCACCGCGTCAGACTGGGTGACGTACTTCCTATCATCCCCAACGTGGACCATCAGATCGTCCAGAAGCTCCTGGGGAACATCAACACAGATTTTTGGCATTAGTATTACCCTTATACTACCATGGTAATATCACGGTATTATTTATAATGTTGCCCTGGCCCTAGGTAAACTGGCGTTAAGGATATAAAAAGATGAACTGCATATGAAAATGGCTCGGCCGGCCGGCCGAATGGGGATTGACCTTACCGGAACAGCAGAAAGAATTTATGCCAGCCTGATAAGCGGCAAAGGATGATAAAGTCCGATATGTACACGTTAGCCATTGCAGCACTCCTGTTCGCTACCATGCTGTACATCTTAAACTTCGCCTACGGAATATCCCACGAATTGGCACATGCATTGCTCGTGAAAGCGTTAGGGGGTACGGTGTATGATATCTACGTCAACCCATTTGGAATGGACGCTTTCACATCCCATTCTCCAACTACAGGGGTCGATTTCCTGCTGGTGGAACTGGCAGGCATGGGTGTGACTACGATCATATCGCTCGCCCTGACTGTCGCCGGCCGGGAGACCATACCAGCCTTTTTCGCTCTCAGGACTTTGATTTACGCGCTGGATTACACCCCCGGCACAGATATCGCGAACATCCAGGCAGCACTGGGAAACCCGACATTCGCCATTACTACCGTACTGGTAGCGATCAACCTGGCATGTATCGCCTGCGCATTGCGAAGGCGAATACTACTACTCCTTAAAGATTTTTCCACATCTTTATCGCGTGAACGTCCGGTGCATAATAGTGGGGGATAAAGTACTTCTTTTCAAAGCCCAGCTTCAGGTACAGGGCGACAGCGCTCTTGTTGTCCTCTCGGACCTCGAGGAAACACTTCCCGCAGCCAGCCTCCTTCAGCCGCTCCAGCAGAGCTTCCGTCAGCCGGGTGCCGATGCCTAGGCCCCGGAATGGGTCGTCCACGTCGAGCGTGTAGATCCTACCATAGGTACCATACCTGTTCCGATTGATGATCCCGATGACGAACCCGGCAAAGTGGCCGTCGACTTCGGCGACCAGCGAAACAGCCGTCGGGGTGGTCAGAAGGTACCGCAGCTGGTACTTGGTAAACGCTTCGGTATCAAAACAGACGCACTCCAGCCGCTGCATCTCGTTCAGGTCCCTAAGTCCTGCTTCGCGGATCTTCACTGCTGGACTGGAACGGGCCTTCTGGATCATAAGTAAAAAACCACGGAATGTATGTAGGTTATCAGTCCCCATAGAAAATAGTTTCCGGTTCGCCCGCGAGATGGCGCCTGTGCGATGGGCGATTTTTGAGTCCTGACTGCACTATCCGCCTCTTCCGTTTCCCAGAAAAGATCCTATGTAGAGAATCACCAGCGTCGCGAGTACGACTGCACAGCTGGCCAGGATGAATGAACAACCCGGCGTTGCGGTCTGCGAAGGCACAGGCGGCTGGGAAGTCGACACGCTCATAGGCAGTGTCTGCTTTTGCGACGAGTTATTCTGGGGCAGTGGCGTAGAAACATCCGTCCCAGTCACTTTTTCCGTGTCCGATGCAGCCAGTGATGACGAATTGGCCAATCCGACCTTCGCCAGATATACATCGCTTTTATAAGTCTCCCCGAATTTGAACGTAGCTCCTGCGATGATATAGCCATCGTCTACAGCAGCCACGGACAGGCCCTGATCCATGCCCCCTCCGTCATATGCGCCACTCCAGAGCACGTTGCCGTTAACATCTGTCTTGATCAAAGATGCGTTGTAATCTAAGGGAATAAACCGGATGTCATTGCTCTCGGGGACCCGATCCCCCACCAGGACACAGCCATCGCTCACAGCGATCACAGAGGCCACTGACTCAGAACAGCCTGTACCACTATAGCGCTTTCTCCAGAGCTGGTTACCGTCCTTATCCGTCTTCAGCAGATCGATGTTCCGCCCGGCGATTAGGTACCCATCGTCGACCGCAACCATGGCCTTCACAACTGCGTAACCGACTCCATCATAGGTTTTGCTCCAGAGCACGTTGCCGGCAGAGTCTGTCCTGATGAGCCATATATCCGGGTCGCTGTTGTCAGACGGGATGGTGCGACCAGCGATAACAAAGCCTCCGTCAATCGCGGCGATGGCCGCTGTGAAATCACTACCTGTCACGCCGTAGGTTTTATTCCAGAGTATGTTGCCGTTCAGGTCGGTCCGAACCACGTACACATCGCTACTGTTATTCCCATATGAATCACTATTGCCGGCGATCGCGTAGCCATCGCTGACCTTGGCGATCGAACTGCCGACCTCTTCGCCCTTTCCGCCGTATGTTTTATTCCAGAGGGTGTTACCCTCCAGGTCAGTTTTGATCAGGTACACATCCCGGCCGCCGTTTTCATAGGGCTGCGTGGTTCCCACCAACATGTACCCGTCATCGCTGTCGATGGCCGCGCGTACCGGATGGTAGCCGGCATCGCCGTAGGTTTTATTCCAGAGGATGTTACCGTTCTGGTCAGTTCGGATGAGTTGGGCCCTGATGTCGTCGTCAGAGAACTGTGTGGACCCTGCGATGACATAGCCGTCGCTCGCTACCATGACCGATGACCCGTCGTCCTTTAGAGGCCCGCCGAAGGTCCTGTTCCAGACCAGATCAGGGCTTGCGGCCGATGCCGCCACAGGAACAATCACTAGCAACAAAACAAGCGATAGCGTCTGAAAAGCGAAATATCCGCCCTTCCATCGGACCATTATGCAAAGGGTACCCTCGCGCATCTTTTCTTTTGAGCGACCTCTCTGTATGCTACCATTCCTCTTTACCCGTCAGATACCTACCGATCTAATAGTAACCGTAAGATACTTGTGCTACATATCATTTTATTCGATATATAAATTGTTGTCGGAAGGAGGATCGGGTAGCTCTCGCCGTATCTGAAATATCGGCCAAGAATCTTACAGAGAATACAAAGTTTAATGAACATCCAGTATCTATTATGGTCAGACAACCGTAAGACACGTCTGTCAGCAGAGGGGAACCCGATGATAAAGAAGCTATCCAGCCTGGACTCTCTCGAGGAGGTCTTCAAGCGCCGCACCAGCATCGAGTCGGCAATGGAGCCGGCAAAGCGGATCGTCGATGATGTAAGGGCGAACGGCGATCCGGCCGTCAGGAAATACACGAAGAAGTTCGACGGTTTAGATCTTGAATCCCTGGCGCTCTCCGAAGGGGAGATCGATAGCGCCTTCGAGCTGATCGACTACGAGACGCTAGAGCACCTCCAGCATGCCATCGACCATATTGAGACCTTCCACTCGCTGCAGATGCCGCAGGCGGACATGTGGCTCACTGAGACGAATCCCGGCTTGCGTCTCGGGCAGAAATACACGGCGCTGGCCAGAGCGGGCGCATACGTCCCCGGGGGTACAGGTGCGTACCCTTCATCGGCGCTAATGCTCATCATTCCGGCGAAAGTAGCCGGCGTCCCTGAGGTCATCGCCTGCACCCCGCCACGGAAGGACGGTAGCATACATCCGCTCACTATCACGGCGATCGCTATGGCGGGCGCTGATGAGATTTACAGGATCGGTGGTGTGCAGGCGATCGCTGCGATGGCCTACGGTACCGAGAGCGTCCGGAAGGTGGACAAGATCGTCGGTCCTGGAAACGCCTATGTGACCGCGGCGAAGATGTATGTTCGAGGGGCGTGCGAAATCGACATGCCCGCCGGGCCGAGCGAAATCGTGGTCCTGGCTGATGAGAAGGCAAGCCCTGTGCTTATCGCTGCAGATATGATCGCCCAGATGGAGCACGACGTAAACTCGCTAGCCATCCTGATCACGCCGTCCGAAGCGCTGGCGAGGGCTGTCGACGCCGAGATCGGAATTCAGGCAGCTTCAGCCCTTCGCAGGCAAATTATCGAGAAGGCAGGCCAAGTCATCTATATCACGGAGGATATGAGGACGGCCATTGCCGCCTGCAACGATATCGCCCCGGAGCACGTCGAGATTATGGTGGAGAATCCGCTGCCAGTGCTAAACGCCGTGAAGAACGCCGGCACTATCTATGTCGGGGAATACGCCCCGGTTGCCGCTGGAGATTACGCCAGCGGTGCCAACCACGTGCTGCCGACGGGCGGGTATGCGAAGACCTTCTCGGGGATGAACGTTATGCAGTTTATGAAGACCACCAGCATACAGTTTATAGAAAAGGAAGGGCTTGAGGGCATCAAAGATACGATCATAGCGCTGGCCAATATTGAGGGATTTGACGCTCACGCTAAATCAGTTCAAAAGAGGTTCGAAGGACAGAGGTTATGAGATGAAGAGGACGCACTATTCCAGGGATATTACCTCGGAGATGAATGGGCAGACTGTCATCGTCAGCGGCTGGGTCCATGAGATCCGGGACTTTGGCGGCCTGTCGTTCCTAATTTTGAGGGACAGGGAAGGCCTGGTACAGGTGACCATGCCAAAAAAGAAGGTGCCGAAGGAGATCGTAGATATAGCCAGGGGGCTGAGCAGGGAATCCGTGGTCTCCGTGGGAGGCACGGTCAAGGCGGAGTCCAAAGCACCTCACGGCTACGAGCTGATCCCCGCCGAGATCGAGGTGCTGGCCGTTTCCGACGCCCCGCTGCCCCTGGATCCGACAGGTAAGGTTCCGGCGGAGCTGGATACCAGGCTGGACGCCCGGTTTATGGATATCCGCAGCCCAGAGGTCACCGCTGTATTCACGATCCGCGCGCACATGGCCAAGGCGATCCGGGACTTCCTGTCTGCAAATGGCTGCCTGGAGATCGCCACGCCTAAGATCGTCGCTACCGCAACAGAGGGCGGCACTGCGCTGTTTCCGATCGCCTACTTCGACCGGGAGGCGTTCCTGAACCAGAGCCCGCAGCTATACAAGCAGATGATGATGGCCGCCGGCATGGACCGGGTCTACGAGATCGGCCCCATATTCCGGGCTGAGGAGCACGCCACCCGAAAACACCTGAACGAAGCCACCTCTATCGACGCCGAACTGTCGTTCGTATCCCAAGAGGATGCCATGGTGCTACTGGAGAACGCGATAGCCTACGTATACACGCATGTCAAGGAGAATTGCGCGGGCCAGCTGAAGGTCCTGAACATCGAACTGCAGATCCCGAAAACACCGTTCAGGAGGATCCCATACGAAGAAGCGATCTCGCTAGTCAAAGGGAGCCCTGAATGCTCCCATATGGAGTGCGGCGACGACTTCGACACCCAAGCTGAGCATGTGCTGGGCAGCATGATCGGCGAGCACTACTTCATCGTGGACTGGCCTACCAAACTAAGGGCGTTCTATTCCCAGGCGTACGACGATCGGCCTGATGTCTGCAAGGCGTTCGACCTCATGCACCCGCGCATGGAGCTGTCCTCCGGCGCCCAGCGTGAGCACCGGTACGATAAGCTGGTGCAGAACTTGATCGATCGAGATTTAAATCCAGACAGCTTCAAATTCTACCTGGACGCGTTTAGGTATGGCATGCCGCCCCATGCGGGCTGGGGCCTAGGCGCTGAGAGGCTGCTGCAGACGATGCTCAATTTAAACAACGTCAGGGAAGCCGTCCTTTTCCCAAGGGACAGGGTTAGGATTACTCCTTAACCCCTTCAAATATTTTCTAAGAACACTTATTTAAACGATTTACCATTTCACGTAGTCCTTGCGACCTGTAAAACACCGGATCAAATAACGTATCCTTAATCTGATATAATCCGGCCTTGTACTATCTCTTCTACGTTGAACGGCATCCCGAACCTGAGGTGTCTCCAGGGGGCGTCTTCGCTATTTTATCGATGTGCTTGTTGAACAGATCGTAGATGGCGTCATCCATCTGTCAAGATCGTTTTCCGCCTCTCCGTAAACCCTGATCTCCATTGCATCACAGGCTACGCTTTTCGGCCACGTTTCTAGACTGCCGCTTCCGAACATCTGCCAGCGATGAGGTTTTTGTCTGGCCGCTCTCGATCTTAGCTATCGCGTCTTCGATGCCCTTGTTGACAACCTGTACTCCCTCTTCCTCGATGTACCGATAGTAGAAGGCCGGTGCGTGCCTGATCGCTTCGGTCTGGGTTCCCCGAATACCCCTTTTTAATCAAATTTTAGATGATGGCCTCGTACGGAGTGTCGAGATTTACTGTTAGCGCCATGTCCCCCTATGTAATAGATGTTAACGGATATCTAATTTTTACGAATATAAATAGCTTGAACAACGACAGGAAGGCCGTCCTGTTCCTGAGGGACAGGGTCAGAATAACACCCTGATCTTTATTTCTGGCCTGTCGCGATCGGCAACTGCACAACGAACCTAGTGCCCTTCGTGTAATCTCCTGACACCCGGTCTTCCACAGCGACGCTCCCGTGAAAGTCCTCTGCCAGGGTTTTGACCATGTACAGGCCGAGGCCCTTTCCCACGATCCTCTGCCTGATCACGTTGCTGAAGTCGAACAGACTGGCTTTTCGCTCGTCTGGTATACCGCGACCGTTATCTTCTATGGAGATCCTGCATAGCCACTTTTTTCCCTCGCATCTGAATGATGTGAAAATATCGACGACCAGCGGGCCTTTAGAATGCTTGATCGAATTTTCGATGATGTTGGAGAAGACATCTTTGAGCAGATGATTGGCATATACATGACAATCGCTTGCAGGCCTGAAATTGATCCTGATATCCCGATCATGGATCGTCGAATACTTTATGATCACTTCTTTTAGGATGGCATTGACGTCGACCGGCTCGATCTTGTAGATGCTAGACTTTTCCTTCTGGATCTTCCTCAGATTGCTGATGATCCTCGCGCTGTTCTTCATGTTCTCGATGGGTAGTGTGATCAGCTCGCTATCCTCAGGACTAAGCCGTCCATTCTGCTGTAGCCGGTCAAGGGCCAGCTCGAGGAAACCCATTACAGACTGGTTGATGTTGCTGATGTCGTGACTGATCAGATCTAGGTAGAGTTCGGCTTGCATCTTTGCTTCCTTTAGGGCGTCCTCTGCCTGCTTTCGCTCTGTGATGTCCTGGAGGATCACCAGCTTAAGACCGCCTATGTTAACTCCGGTGAACTCGGTCCTGCGGACAGTGCCGTCTTTACAGGTCACCATAGCATCCATCGGCTCGATTTCCTTCGATTCTCGGACCGCTTTCTCCACGCGTTTGGTCCAGTCGTCGATCATCTGCTGCCTGTAGACAGGATCTGGGTATGCCTGCGGCCACCACTCGTCCAGGTGCTTGACATCCATCATGGTGTAGCCGTAGGTACTGACGAGCTTCTTGTTGATGTACTTGATATTACCCTTAGAGTCGTAGATGGCCATTGGGATCGGCGAACTATCTGCCAGCTGTCTAAATTGCTCCTCACCTTCCGCGAGCTTCGACTCCGTCTGTTTTCGTGCGGTGATGTCCCTAGCGACTGCCACCAGATAGCTTCTGTTGCCGAAGCTGACTCGCCGCATGTTAAACTCATAGGGCACCCTATCGCCGTTCTTCTTCACGACCTGTGTTTCCAGGAACTGGGATTCAAGTTTTCCTGAGAGTATCGCTTTAATCGCATCGTTGTCCGGTACGATATCGTGGATCGTCTTTTTAAGGCATTCATCCTCGCTATATCCAAACTGTCTGCATGTGGATCGGCTGATCTCAAAAAAATGGCCCGATGGCACGTCAGCCAAAAAAATTGCATCGTTGCTCTGGTCGATGAGGGCCCTGAACCGTTCTAGGTCGGCGAGCTTCTCCTGTAGCTCAGGATAGTAGCTTTTCCGGTAGGATTTCGTTCCCAAGCCTATGATCTTTTCTCTCAGCTCCTGCTCCTTTCGCCTTTCCTCTCGCTGTTTATCCGAGCGCTTCCTGGTAGATTGCAGTGACATCTTCGAGCCTCACCGATCGCGGGTTTGTTACTATGCAGACGTCGGCCATGGCTTTACGGGCCAGTTCCTGGACATCTTTTTTTTCTACGTAACCTTTCGGGATCACCATGGGAACGCCCGCGTCCTCCTGTAACTTCTGAACTATCGCTACGATGGCGTCCCTCTTTTCGTCTGGGTCCAGCCCCTTCAGGTTAAGGCCCATCGTCTCACCGATCTGATCGTAGCGGTCGGGTGCCCCCTGGTAGTTAAACTTCATCACCAGGGGCAGCAGGATGCCGTTGCTCTCTCCGTGGGGGAAATCTGCGTGCCCCCCGAGACTATGGGCCATGGCGTGTACCAGTCCTAGGCTGGCGTTGCTGAACGCGAGTCCCGCCTGTAGGCTGCCGAGCATCATTTTTCCCCGGTGCTCCATGTTTTGGGGTTCATGAATGGCCGGGATCAGATGGCGGGCGATTAGCTGTGCCGCGTTTAGGGCGAATAGATCCGTTATGGGCGAGCTGGCGTTCGATACATAGGCCTCGATAGCATGCGTCAGGGCATCGATGCCGGTGTTAGCGGTCAGTTCCGCGGACATCGTGATCGTTGTGGACGGATCGATCAGTGACGCGTCTGGGACGAGCTTTTTACTTACGATCGCCGTCTTGGTCCGTTCCCTGGTATCGGTGATGATCGCAAATTGGGAGACATCGGCGGATGAGCCGGCGGTGGTAGGAACGCAGATGAGGGGTGGACCTGGCAGTGGTATCTGGTCCGCCCCAACGAATTCCAGGATGTTGCTTCTGTTCTTGTTTACGATGCCGATCCCCTTCGCGCAGTCGATCGCGCTTCCGCCTCCTACACAGATGATGACGTCGCAGCCTTCGCTCCTGTAGATTTCAGCCCCTCGCATCACTTCCCGTTCCTTGGGGTTTTGCGTGTACTCGGAAAAGATGGTGTATGGCAGCCCTTCGTCATCAAGCGATTTTAACACTTTACCCGTCCATCCGGCACGGATCACGTTGGAGCCGCTGACCACCATCACTTTGCTTCCCCCGAAGTTGCTGGCGAAACGGCCGGCTAGGGCCAGGGCGCCGTCGCCAAACACGAATTCTGGACAGACAAACTTGCGCAGCTCCAGCCAGGACATATCGTTCGTATATAGCACACCATCGCACACCATCGCACACCATCGCCAAATATGATAACTATAACCATATTTATATAATTATACAAATAATGTCATCAAAATGATTTAAAAATCGGGGCAGGCATTTTTACCTGCCCGCCACGCATTTTTGCATTTCCCGAATCAGGGCGAGGTTTTAAGATTACCTCCTCCTCATGCCACCACCGCCCATTCTGGCGCCGCCACCCCTAGAGCTGAAGCTTCCGGAGCTCATGCCGCCGCGGAATCCGCTGAAGGTGTTGGTGCTGAGGCCGCCGCGGAATCCTCCAATACCGCCTTTGACACCCTTTCCTGTATTGATGCTGCTAGCGAATTCGCCCCTACGCTGGCCGCTAATCAGATTATTCCGTGAAACATCGGCGAAGTTGTTTCGAGTTTCGCGGATAGGGAACCGATCGAGATTCGAGAAGCGGTCAAAATGGGTGACGACGTCGCGATCGAAGAATGTCCTGAAACCGGGCCCGAAGAAGAACGGGTTATACCTGACGAAGCCCGCGGTGTAAATTGGCAGCGGGTAGATATAGGGTGCGAAAACCGGCGACATGATCGGCACGGGCGGTGAGTATACCACCGGGGCGACCGTCGTATACGATGTGTCGTAGTAGCTGCTCAGCATGCTAGCCATCTCTGGAAATGCAACCATAGACAGTCGATTATTCTGGATATCTATGACGAGCTGGGTGGGCTGCTGCATGGAGTAAGCCTGCATCTTGCCATCAGGTGGAACGATGTCCACGGAATTCACATTAAAGGTCGTCTGCGAGCCCTGCCTAGATGGGCTGGTCAGGTCGATGTCGATGACCATTACATCCGGGCTATTCCGAATAGTATCGTAAATCTTGGAGCTGTCTATATAGCCAGCCTCGTCCACCGCGCTCGCCAAGTTCGACAGGTCGATCTGCATGGTGTTCTGTGACAGATCGATGATGCCCGGCAACGGAGTGCTCAGCGCATATACTACCGCCTCACTACTCTCCGGGATCGAGACGGCAAACCCGATCACCTGGAACGTCATCTGGCTCTGCTGCTGTGATACCGGTATGACCGCCAGACTCAACTGGCTGTGCCCCGACCCGAAGCCCTTCAGCCCCTCTAGGCCCTGTATCACCGGAGATTCAGCACCGCCCCCAGCAGACTGAGACGCCTGCCCGCCGAAATTGCCTGCGGACTGCTGCTGTAACTGCTGGCCGTCCGCAACCGCGATAAACTGCGTCGAGCAGATGATTAACAGGATAATAACGCTGCTCAATACAGCCGTCTGGATATTGAATGTCCGTTTACTCATAAGTCCATCCCCACTATTTACCATGGATAAACTCCCCCGGAATCAATTTGAGCCTAAAGTAGGCATTGAGCGTAATTTCGAGGAAAAAGGCACGTTTGCCCTATGTCGGGTTTCACGATCGATGTTCCCTGAAGGCAGCCACCACACTATTTTCCCGCTGCTGTAAAAGTATACCAAGCATCGCTGGAAAGGACCAATTCGATAGCGACAACGGATAAAAACGATATGACAATAGCTGCTAAGATCACCCTGGGGAAGGCTACCCCTGCCACGGTGTTTTCACGGCACAAGCCTGATCGAAAGAGGACAGGAGTCCATCCGGACAGACGGACAGGCCGAAAGTCCATCGCTTTTCTTAAGACAGCGCAGGAGGATCTACGTTGACCAACATTTCGTCGTATATCTCGGTGGTATATTTTATCACGGCTTTCATACCAGGGGCGGTCGCCATATACGTGTGGGAACGGCGCTCTAAGCCAGGCGCGTTTTATTTCGCCCTATTTATCATCGTAGCCGCAGAATGGTCGCTGATGTGCGCCTTCGAATACATGGTCGCTGAAATTCCGCTGAAGATCTTTTTCGACAACCTCTCGTACTTCGGAGCGGTACTGGCGGCTCCAATGTGGCTCTTTTTCGCGCTGGAGTATGGAGGCCAAGGAAGTCTGCTCACCGCCGGAATATGCTGGCACTCCTGGCGGTGCCCACGATCATGATCCTGCTGATCGCGACCGATGGATGGAATTCGCTGGTTTGGGAAAGCATAGTCCCGGCCTCTGCAGAGCCCGGGGCGATCCTAATCTATACTCCCGGGATCGCTTCTTCGCTGATCATCGCATACTCCTACGTCCTCATCTTATCGGGTTTCATGCTCATGATCAGGACTGCCTTACGCGCCCATCGGAAATATCACCTAACGATCACACTATTTGTCCTCGGCGCAGCGATGCCTCTCATGGCCGACCTTATATTCGTGTCCGGACTCAGCCCTATCGCAGGCGTCGACATCACGCCATTCGGATTTGCTGCCACCAGTGTGCTCTATGCCTGGGGGATGTACAGGCAGCAGATGTTCGAGCTGATCCCGGTAGCCCGCGAAACGCTGATCACCAGAATGTCTGACGGGGTCGTGGTGCTTGACAAAAACGGGATCGTCGTTGACTTCAACCCTGCTGCAGAGAAAATGCTGATCGGCACGAAACTGGCCTCAGGACAGCACATTGATGCAGTGCTAGCATCATGGCCGGAGATGGCAGACCAGTTCCACAAAACCGAAAGCGGCGGATCTTCCGAGGTAGTATCTAGAGGCCGGGGAGAGCCGATATGGGTGAACATGCGAGTTTCTCCACTGTACGATCAAAGCGGGGGGCTACCGGACAATTGCTGGTCCTAATCGATATCACGGAGAGAAAGCTGGCCGAGGAGCAGATCGAGGCTTCCCTGCGGGAGAAGGAGCTGCTCCTAAAGGAGATCCACCACAGGGTCAAAAATAACATGCAGATCATCTCCAGCCTGATAAGCCTTCAGTCGAGCCATGTAAAAAACGAGGAGTTCGTCGCCTGCATGAAGGACAGCCAGAACCGGATCAAGACCATGGCCCTGATCCACGAGAAGCTCTACAACACCAGCGACCTCGCTCACGTTGATTTTCGGGACTATGCAGAGAGCTTGATGAGCTCCCTTTCCCACTCTTATATCACGGATCAGCGGGTCGCAGTCCAGATCGATATCCACAACGTGTCGCTGGACATCGACCATGCGATCCCCTGCGGGCTGATCATCAACGAGCTCGTCTCGAACTGCCTGAAATATGCGTTCCCCGGCGGAAGGGAATGGGTCATCCGGATTGCCATGTCCCAAGAGGATGGATTATGCACGCTGATCGTGGGCGATAACGGCATCGGCCTGCCGCTAGGTGTTGATTACCTGAACACGACATCCCTGGGACTGCAGCTGGTAGCCACCCTCACCAACCAGCTGAACGGGAAGCTGGAATGTATTCGGGAAGCTGGCACGACTTTCAGGCTGGAATTTCCGGATTAGGATTTCTCATATTGCTATCTGAATCATGCCAGCACAAGGGCTCAGTCCAACCATCCATTTACATGCCACCATCATATCCGCTACGGATTGTCATTTCACCTCAGTTTGACAATCCGGCCACAATTTAATTATATGCTGATAATAAAAAAGCGGATATCAAATAACCTGTCGGGCCAACGCGAGCCTGGAGGAGTCTGTTCATGAAAAAGGGCATGTGGATATCAATCGTCGTAGCTCTGATCTTTATTGTAGCGTTCGGGATCAGGTATATCTCGTATCAAGACGTGGGTATCACCCTGGACGAGCCATTTTATGTAAAAGGCGGGCTGTATTATGTTCAGGCCGCGGCCAACATGTCATTTTTCAGCCAGAACTGGAGCTTTAACTACGAACACCCCCCGGTTTCCAAATACATCTACGGTGTGGCGGAGTATCTGTTCAACGGCGGCAAATATGATGGTAACGCGTTTCTGATTGCCAAGACCATGAGCATCATCTGCGGAGCCATCACCTGCGTCCTGATATATCTCACAGGCAGGAGGTTTTTTAACGAATACGTCGGCATACTGGCGGCGCTGATCCTCGCTTTCACGCCGATGATGATCGCCCACAATCAGCTGAGCAATATCGACTCACCAGTGACGATGATGCTGACGGCGACGATGTATGTGTACCTACGGGCAATGCGGGCCGAATCCTTCAAGCTGTATCTGGCTTCGGCGGTGCTTCTCGGCCTATCGCTGGGCACCAAGTATAATTCACTGCTGATAATACCCGTGATGATCGGCTCATACCTATTATACAGGTATTACAATAGCGGCGGAAAACTGACTGGAACTGTCAAAGATATGCTGGCACACCCTCCAAACCTGCCGCTCATCGGGCTAAGCATAGCGATCGTGACCATAACATTTTTCGCCATCTGGCCGTACTTATGGACGAACCCAATACAAAATATGCAGCTATCGCTGGCCCACTGGTCATCATCCCCTCTGCCCGAATCTTTGCTGGGAACTTCTATTCAGGGCGTTCCCCTGTACTATTATCCGGCCTATTTCCTGGTCACCACCCCGGAAATACTCCTTATAGCCATGGTCATCGGACTGCTATTCCTGGTTCGGTGCAAGGACTCATTTAAACAAACGGCAGCTCTATGGCTGTTTCTTCCGTTCGCGTACGGGCTCAGCCACTTTGTGATGGGGAGCATGAGGTATATTCTCATGATCTACCCTGGGCTTGCCCTGGTTTGTGCTTATGGCATATATTCAGTGTCAGGACTGATCGGAGGCCGTATCAAAAATTTTGACCGGGCCTCGTCGGCGGTTTCAGCGATCCTGGGCCTATCAGTGGTCGTATCGCTGCTGCTGACCTGCGCGTACGCACAGCCTCTGTACCTCGACTACTACAACTCGCTGGCAGGCGGGTACCAGAACATATACGACCATAAGCTGTTCATCCTATCCTGGTGGGGAGAGGGCGTCCACACGCCAGTGGAATACTTGGAGACACATACGAGCAACGCCACGGTATCGATCGTCGCCAGCATGATTATGAATACGGACGACTACGTGAGCATGTACGCCAAAAATAATACATACACTAATGTAATGGGCATGGGAGGAGGCCCTGCAGGTACCGGGCCCGAGTTCGACGGTAACCTGACAACGGGCGCTATGCCGGCATACATAGGAAATGCCTCGGGGAGCCTCTTGGGAGCGCCTACAACTGGGAATATGAACCCTGGCCAGATACCGTCGCAAGATCCCGGAAGCTTTAACCCGGGAGATAGCAGACAACCATTCCAGGGGAACCAGAGCACCGGCTCATCAACCCCGCCGAATCCAGGGAGCGGCATGGGTGGCTTCGGTGGCAACAGCACAAGTGACATGGATGGAGCCCCCGGCGGCGGACAGATCAACATCGGAAACCTGACAACGGACTACATTATAGTCGGAACCAATACTGGCAGTAACAGCAGCGTCAACCAATCAAACTATACGCTGGTATACCAGTCGATATTCCATGGTGTAGAGCTGTACGACGTCTATAAGCGGATATGAAAAACATGTTGATAATTAGTGCCGCAACGCATGCTGGTACCAAGCCTTATCAAAGATGGTCCCTCCGCGATAATCGATGCGGTATACACGGTGGTACGGGATGTACGATCCGGACTCCAACTCAAAGCCGAAGGGCTCGATAGTTTTAATCTCAGCTCCATTGACCGAGGCCGAATCTCCGGGACCGCCCCGGCTGACGTAATAGACTGTGGCATCAGCGAGACTCTCCCCCGCCTTCCACCTGAGCCGGTTCAGTACATCCTTAGGGCTGACGTGCATGATCTTGACCGCCGACGACCTCCATTATCCATCCTATACGGGGGTCCGCCGATATGAATTTATTGACTGTTCGTTCGGTCTAATCAAGCTTAAAAAAATCAGAATACCAAAGCAGCCTGTGCGCTCTGGAGATCCTGATTTGCGGCGATGACGTTGTTGTACTTCGTCTTGCTCAGAGTACCTTCGGTCAACGGTAGGCCGAATGCCGAGCCGTCAAAGCCCGCCCCTTTGGTCTCGTCCATGCTGAGTCCCAGTGTGTACCCCACGTTTCCCGCGGTGGTCGAGCCAACGGCGCCCATACCGCAGTACGGATATCCCGCGAGGGCATCCAGGTCGTAGTTCACGCCCCACGTCACGCCGATGTTCATATCATCGAGCCCATAGGCCACGCCGGGCACTTGTGCTATCGGGTCGAGGTTAAAGTTGACCGTGTGCCCGAGGTGCTTGTTAAGGTCGACTCCGGCACCGATCAATGCTCCTGCAGGCGCAATAAAACCAACCGATGCCACTACGATCGCCATGGCAAGACAAAGAGTTCTCTGCATATCCATATCTACCCTCCTCAGTATACATGTTACTAGCGCCGGATGTTAATAGATTAGCGATTTTATCCTTTGACACAATGCAGGTCTGGGCAGGATTTAGCACACATTACAAATTTAAATTACTTTAAAGCGGGAATTTATATTATCAAATGGCTCCAGGTGGTCCACATGGCCATAAATATAATCTGAGTCACTCCCAGAACGATCATAAGGACCGCATCAACCCTGCGATCTTTGCACAGTTTCCCCAGGATGATGAAAAGGGGAAAGACCACGGCGACGTAGCGGATCATGCTATAGCTGGAAGATGGGGTAAACAAGGGGACCAGAATAAGCAGAACCCCGAACATCCAGGATGCGAAGTCCACCTTTCGGATGCAAATGACCATGAGCGCCAGTGCCATAATCGTGTATATGGTTCCGAAGATCACCCATCCGCTTTCTATGGTTAAACGCCTCCATATCTCGATCGGGGGTAGGGTCAGCCGGCCGCCCCATGTCGCCTGAATATGCATGAAGGCGAGCGGGTCTCCAGTCAGGTAAAAATTATAGGCCGCATATACGGACAGGCCTATCGGGGGCAGCAGCAGTAGCAGGAAGTCAGGACGGGGGACCCGGATTCCATACCGTTTCAGGTATTCATAGACCATCGGTATCGCGATGATGGCTCCGGGGGGTCGGGAAAGCGCCACGAAGAATCCGATAATGCCCGCAACCTGCCAGTTGCCCTTTTTCGTGTAGTAGAGACATATAATGGACAGCGCCAGGAACAGAGACTCGGTGAGCGCCGCAGAGAATATAAAAGCGGTGGGGAACAGGAACAGGTATTTTACAGACCGCATAGCTGTCGTCTCATCCGTATCGTAGGCAACATACTTATACAGATAGATGCAGGCGATCAGCAGGCAAACGTTGGAGACGATCAGTCCGGAAAGAAGATAGTTGCCAGTTGCCAGAGAAACCAGGCGTATCAGCGTCGGATACAACGGAAAGAACGCGTAGTTGGCCATGCCCGCGCTGTTGGTCGCTGTCGTGTAGCCTGACTGTGCGATGCCGAGATACCAGTATGTGTCCCAGACATTCCATATGCCCATAAGGTCCGATACCGAGGCGAAGTTCCGCCCATGATTCAGCACATGGGAAAGATATCCCGTGATCAGTAGGATAACGCGGGTCGCCAGGAACATCCCCCCGATGTAATAGAAATGTGGATGAGATTTTACCATCTGGCTTATTTTTTCGTTATAGTACATGACGTTCGTTCACCCTGGTCCGGTCATACCTCGATTATTTTCATGACGCGCTCATCCTTCCGGAAATCTGCGAACATAGGGGCCGTCTGAATTTGCTCTAGCATATTGTCATAGCCATTATAGTTATGTTTTTTCGCCAGGCTGATATATTCCAGCGCCTTATCATATTCGTTCATCTCCACGTACAGGCAGGCCGCGTTAAAATAGATGGCCGGATGTATCGAGCCGTGGGGCAGGCATTTTTCCAGGAATTTTTGTTCATCTCCCGGTCCACAGGCAGGCCCGTATGATCCTTTTCCATCATCAACAACGCATTCTCGAAAAGATCCTGCAACCGACCCCCACGCTCTCCCATCATCTCTTTCACCAGTGAGATGGTCTGGTATGATGCAGCTGTGGGAAGAACAAGGTCGGAGTTATTTGGGATGGTTAGTTCGCCTTCAACTCCGACGACACCCTGAGTATATAGTGATGCGTTGGTTAGTGTGGCGGCTTTCAGGAGCTTACCCGCCATATCGCCGTCAGCTCCAGAATTCACTAGCGGTTCGATCGAGTCGGCCAACTGGACAAATACTGGTATGGTCTCCCCTGTTTTTCTAATGTCGAGCGCCAGGCGCTTTATCCTACTATCCCAGATAGCAACATCGCTGCCGGCGACAGCCAGCCTCCTGATCTCGATGTGTACATCATTTACTATAGAAATGCTCATGGTATAGTCACTCGCCGCTCTTCCGTCCGTCGCCTTCATCGCTCAGGGGGCACCGGCCGATATCGCCCAAAAACAACGCTCCTGATCCTCAGCATCTTCAATCCTTGGATAAATTTTCACTGATATAAAGTTCGGCGCCGGCAGCGGATACGTTAGTTAGTTCACCCGTTTATTCACAGGCTTACTTACCTGACGATCTGGCTGGAACTCCAGCGATCTCTGACTGGATGCATGTATCTTATTAATCCTATTTTACTGTTGCTCTGCCTTGGAATCCGGTTAGCGATCAGCGTTCAATCGGTCATACAAAAAGTTATTACGATCTTGGGGCTATGGGTGGGAAAATCCCACGGGTAAAACTATGGTGGAATCTACCCTTGAATCTCGTAAATTATTTAACTTTAAACTCCATACCATTGTCGTCTAACCTTTGTCATGCCAGCTGAATGTGCTATATACGCCGGTTGGACTTGCCATTCGAACTCAACGATTGCAGGTTGCAGCGAGCTGGAAGCCCGCAGCGTAAAACGTTGAACATAGATGGTGAAACCAGCAATAGTCGCGTTGGGCGGCAATGTGCTGATGTAAGACCATAAAAGTCCACGGTTTTAATCGTGGGGATCGTCACGAGATTGATGCTCGTATAGGTGATAGTAGGCCTTCCGGGGGGAGTTCTCACTCATGATCATCGTCGCCTCAGATGTGCACTTGGGCAGCCAGAACAGCAACAAGCAGGAGTTCATGCATTTTCTTGATCTTTGCGACTCTCCGGCGGTGGATCGGCTGGTTCTGCTGGGGGATATACTCGACTTCTGGCGCCGCAACAATGCCAGCGTGATTGTGGAAAACTCCGACGTGTTGGAAAAGATCGGCCGCATGAAACCCGGAAAGGTTCACTATATAGTAGGAAACCACGACTACTATATCCTGCGGCTGAGCAAACGCTATGCGAGCGACTATTTCCATTTCCCGGTATCCAAGTCGCTGCGACTGACTGACGGGGATAGCCGGTTCTATTTTATTCATGGCTACGAACTGGAAGTCCTGGCCAACCTCGAGCCGGTCAGCATCGAAAACTATGAGAGTTTTTGCGATCGAATGTGTTTCTCGGAGGATGTGCTGGGCGAATATGCCAGTAACTTGTGGAACTGGTATGAGAACCGTAAGGGCGCGTGGTGGAAGGTGAAAGTGATCAAAAGCGGCCCCCAGATTAGGGAAGAAGTGAACCGCATCGAGGCCCTGGCAAAATCGAAGGGCAAGTACCTGCTGCTGGGCATGCACCCGGGAGAAAAGCTGGTCTTCGGTCACACCCACGATCCGTTTATGTGCGAAGACGGTATGGTGGCCAACTCTGGTTCTTGGTTCAACGAGTTCAAAAACTCCAACCACCAGAATACGTATGTAAAGATCGACCGGGGGAAGATGGAGGTCAAAACCTTTGACGAGAACAACTTCCCCTGATGACACTAAGAAGATCGGGCTGGGACACGGCCCGGGCCATGGTTAGATCTCCAGTTTCTCTATTTTCCATAGGGCCCCGCCAATGAAGATCATGATCCATATGGCGGTTAAAGGCGATGGGCAATAGCATATCCTGCTGTAATTGCGCTCCTGATGCTTATCGCGAGCGCAATCTCGGGCAACTTCCAAGGTGTCACATATTTCAGTTCGGAGATAAGCCCGGTCGCCAGGCCTAGAGTTCCGGCGAGGAAGAGATAGATATATTGGAGATTATACAAATAGAGCCGTCTAGTATCCCTGAATCGGGCTGGTTCTGGGCTGCCTTTGCAGGAATTTACCCATCATAGTATACGGCTATGTAGTAACCATGCCGATAAACATCTAACTATTTCAGGCGATATCTTTTGGTTTCGGTTGGAAGCAGGGATATTTCCAAGCTTGGCGTCATCAGAGGAATGTTCTTTTGGTTATTATCCCTAGCAATACTATCAATGGGTTTTATTTAAGAGGTATACAGGTTACCGTACGGCCTGCTGGACCTCGGCACGAGCTTGATGAACTTTTTGCTGTCCATGGCCGTCTTGTAGTCGTAGCCGAAGTGTTGGCAGTACTCCTTGACCAGCGGTTCCAGCCGGGCCCTGTCCGCATCGTCCAGCTCCGTCTTTCTGACGTCCCTGGCCAGGTAGCGGTCCTCCACATCACCGCGGATGTACACGACGCCGCCGTGCATACCTGATCCCACGTAATCGCCCGCCATAGGACATCCGTCGGTCGTATTCAATCCCAGCAGAACCATGACGCCACCCGCCATGTATTCGCCGAAGAAGTTGCACGCGGTTCCACCGATCACTATATATGGCACGTTATTCAGGTAGGCCTTCATATGTATTCCGACACGATAGCCGACATCACCCTGGATGAAGATCTTACCACCCCTCATCCCGTAACCGATCACGTCGCCCGCATGGCCATGGATGACGACTGTGCCGGCATTCATGGTGTTGCCGATACCGTCCTGGCCGTTGCAATGGACTTCTATCTCGGGGCCGTCCATGAATGCAGCCAGATCGTTGCCGGGAATACCATATATGTCGATCTTGACGTTTCCCTTCAGGCCGTCGCCGATGAACTTTTGGCCACAGACGTGCTGAAGCTCGATATGCTTTTCGCCTTGCTTAGTAAGGGAAAGGATCTTCTCGTTAAGCACCTTATAATGCATTTCGTTCGCGTCTATCTTAGCCATGTTATCGTCCTGCCGGCTTGATCCCGAGTATTTCGAGCGTCTTCTCGTCCAGACCGATACCGCGAAGCCTTTCTCTACTTCCTCTGAGGCTCTCGATGGAGTTCACTCCCAGAGCGCCCAGTACCTCCTGGGTCTCATGGCTCCAGGCGCTGACCAGATTCGTCACGTGCTGCGCGCCCTCTTCCGGATCCAGCCGGGCCGTCAGCTTCGGGTTCTGGGTCGCTATGCCCCAGGAGCACTTGTTGGTGTTGCACTTCTGGCAGACCCTGCAGCCCAGCGCGACCAGCGCCGAGGTGCCGATCATCACCGCGTCCGCTCCCAGCGCGATCGCCTTGATCATATCAGCGCTCTGTCTGATGCCGCCGCCGCAGATGATCGAGGCCTGGTTCCTGATACCCTCTTGGCGCAGACGGTCGTCGACGGCAGCCAGTCCTAGTTCGATGGGAATGCCCACATTATCCCGCACGACTTTCAGCGCCGCGCCGGTGCCACCCCTGAAGCCGTCGATTGTGACGAAGTCGGCGCCTGCCCGGACGATGCCGCTGCAGATCGCCGCAATATTGTGTACTGCCGCGACTTTGACGCCCACCGGTATCTTATACCTCGAGGCCTCCTTGAGCGCGAAGATAAGCTGTCCCAAGTCTTCGATCGAGTAGATATCGTGGTGGGGCGCTGGCGATAACAGGTCAGCACCCACAGGGACCATCCGGGTTTTGGATATCACCTCGTTGACCTTCTCCCCGGGCAGATGCCCTCCAATGCCCGGCTTGGCACCCTGGCCAATCTTGATCTCGATAGCTGCGCCGGCGTTCAGATAATCGGCGTGCACGCCGAACCGGCCTGACGCGGTTTGTACGATGACATTATCCCTGTACTGGTAGAAATCCTCGTGCAGGCCGCCTTCGCCGGTATTCATCATGACGCCGGTCCGCTGAGCGGCCATCATAAGCGACTTATGGACGTTGTAACTGACCGCGCCGAAGGACATGCCGCCGAATACAAGCGGAAAATCCAGCTTCAGGTTCGGGGCCAGCTCTGTCTTGAGCTTGAATATGTCCTGGTCGTCCTTACCGTCGAACTCCAGCCTGTCCGGCTTTCTGCCCAGGTAGGTCCGCAGTTCCATCGGCTCCCGCAGGGGGTCGATGGACGGGTTGGTGACCTGACAGGCGTCGATGAGTATATGGTCCCAGAAGATTGGGTATGGTAGATCGCAGCCCATTGCTCCGAGCAGGATTCCGCCTGTCTCCGCTTGCTTGAGGATGTTTTTTCTGTGGGTGGGCGAAAAGTTGGCGTTCGCCTTATATGCGAGCGAATTATCCTCGATGCGGATGGCAAACTTCGGGCACATGGTGGTGCAGCGGTGGCAAGCGACGCACTTCGAATCGTCGGCGATGATCGCATCGTATTCTTTGTTATATGACAGCGCGTCGAAGCCACATTCGTTGGTGCACCTTTTACACCTTACACACTTTCGATCGTTGATATTGACTGTGAACTCCGGGGGCACCTGGGTTACCGCCATTATACCTCATCCTCCAGCAGTCCGATGACTGGGGTGCCAGCCCTGGGCGCCCAGACGCGGTCTGGATCTGGCTCGATGACCCTGATGCCGGCCTCTTCTGAGGACATGTATAGAAAATCGTTCTTCTCCGCGGCGATCATCGGCCTGAGCTTGATCCGATCGTTGAGGCCGACTACTCCGCCCCTGAACCCTACCAGGATCGAGAACGGGCCGTTCATGAGCGCGCCGCCATAGACCATGCGTAACGCCGTATAGGCCTGTTTCTCCGCCGCAGGCATGACATCGATATCCTTCCAGAAGGGCGGGGCCAATGCAGCGGTCGCCACCCGAAGTGGCAACTTGTGTCGCCTGACCAGCAAGTCGAATAGGTAGGCGATGACCTCTGTGTCGGTCATGAGTTCCATCTTGTAGCCGAACATCTCGAGGTAGCGCTTGTTGATCCCGTAAGAGGAGATCTCCCCATTGTGCACTACCGACCAGTCGAGGAGTGTCATCGGATGGGCGCCGCCCCACCAGCCCGGGGTATTCGTCGGGAACCGACCGTGGGCGGTCCATAGATAGGCATTGTATTCTTCCAACCGGTAGTAGTGGGCGATATCCTCTGGGTAACCTACTCCCTTGAATCCGCCCATGTTCTTGCCGCTTGAAGAGATGAATGCTCCGGCAATGCTGGAGTTGATATGCATGACCTCGTTGACCACGTGGTCCTCCTTGTCCACATCGTCGTCCAGCCTCTTATTATCCACTTCGACAAAGTACCGCCATAGGAGCGGTGCATTGTGAATCCGTTCAGTCTTACGGGTAGGGATTCTCTCGTCCTTCTCGATGATAAAGTGCTGTGCCAGGTAGCACTCCAATCGTTCTTTGGATTCCTCATCGTCGAACATGACATGAAAGGCGTAGAAATCCTTATATTTCGGGTAAATGCCGTATGCTGCAAATCCGCCGCCCAACCCGTTGGACCGGTCGTGCATGAGGGCGATGGACTTAATGATCTTATTGCCGTCGATACGCTTGCCCTTCCTGTTGAAGATGCCGGAGATGGCGCATCCCGAAGGAATGTGTCCGAGATCGCTCTCACACTTTAGCATGGATGACCTCCATGTGCGACATGATTGCCTGGCAGATGATTATTCAAACACATACGGTTTTCAACTCTTTTCCGACCTGGAGTATTTATATTCTGTGTCGATAGTGGGAATTCTTATGTACGTTATGGATATTTAAAGTTTCCTGACC
>Ga0187785_10000072_pt1 | contig 36170 bp, 34 predicted proteins | sample 0815_BV2_4_20_MG_FD_132466 | JGI IMG/M metagenome (GOLD analysis project Ga0187785, IMG submission 132466) | Tropical peat soil microbial communities from peatlands in Department of Meta, Colombia - 0815_BV2_4_20_MG | ecosystem: Environmental > Terrestrial > Soil > Wetlands > Peat | place...
CAGTGGCTCGTGGGGATCGACGGCAGTCCGCAGGCGTCGGTCTCCCACATCCTCAACGTGGCCGACCTGACGACGGACCAGCCGCAGGGGATCGGTTTGGTCCAGACGCTCAGCTTCACGGAACGAGACAGCGCCTCGATCAGCTACCTGCGGAACTTCCTGTTCCCCGTCGATCAGCTGATCCAGAACGGGAGCGACGGCGCCCTGGTGTCCTACGACGACAAGCTGGTGGAGAACGGCCTGCACGGGGTCCATCTCGTCCTGCAGTTCCGGGCATCGAAACTGGCCTCGGCCGTCGCTGCGAGTCAGTCGGCCGCAGGCTCGTCCTCCGACGCATCGAGCAACCTCCAACGCGCGCTGCTCGGCGGCGCGGGCGCCGACGTGCTCTCGCCGAAGTTCGTGGAGGTCGACCAGAAGGCGCTGATCGACGACGCCGCGAACCGCGTCTACTACGTCGCGATCCTCTGCAGCGCGACCTGTTACCAGCAGAACCGCGGCGCGATCGAGTCCGCGGTCGACTCCTGGACGGTGATCTCGTGAAGGACAAGCGAACCACGTCCCTGGCCAACCTCACCGATCGGCCTTCACGGCCACGCCCCTCCGAGCGCCTGACCCGCGCGCCGATGGCCCTGTGGGACCGCGTGAAGTTCCTGCTGCTGCTCGGCGGCCTGTGGCTGGCGGGGCTGGCGATCGTGTGGACCACCTCGGTGAACCCGATCGGCGGGCCGTTCTCCGACGCGATCGCGATCGCCGTGCATGACTACGCGTGGATCATCTTCCTGGCCGGACTGGAGCTCCTGCGCCAGGTCCACTACGCGATCGAGGAGCACTCCCCCGGCTACTACCGCTTCTGGCAGCACCGGGTCTTCGGCGGTGCGGCGAAGACCGCGGGGCGCATGGATCCGTGGACCCGGTACCGGGTCGGCCGGGCGTTCAAGGCCTTCATCTTCCTGTTGGCGATCAGCACGTTCCTGGGGCGGATCTTCCACAGCGAACCGGTGTGGCTCGGCATCGTGGAGGCGCCCGCGCGCCTGGTGGTCGCGCTTCCGTTCATCTTCCAGCTGGCGTTCGGGTTCTTCTTCGTGATGTTCCAGTTCATCGGGCTGTTCTGGTTCCTGTCGCGCGGCGGCGTGGACACGATCATGCCCGACGAGATCGAGACCCGGTTCGACGACGTTCGCGGCCAGGACGCGGCGCTCGGCCAGCTCCGCGAGACCCTCGTGTTCCTCGAGGACCCCGACACGATCGAGGAGAAGGGCGGCTACGTCCCCGGCGGGATCCTGCTGTGGGGTCCTCCCGGCACCGGCAAGACGCTGATGGCCCAGGCGATCGCCGGCGAGACCGGCAAGCCCTTCGTGGCCGTCGAGCCCTCGGCGTTCATCAACATGTTCATGGGTGTCGGGCCCCTGAAGGTGAAAGGCCTGTACCGCAAGCTCCGCCGCCTCGCCCTGCGCTACGGCGGGGTGCTGGTGTTCTTCGACGAGGCGGACTCCCTGGGGAGCCGCGGCAGCGCGGCCGTGAGCGGGATGCGCCCGCCGGACCCCTGGAGCGCCTCCGGCGCGTGCAACGGCCTGGCGTACCTGTCGCCCGGCGGCCGCGACGCGGTGTTCGCCTCGCCGGTGCCGCCGGTGCTGCCGCAGCGGGACGCCGTCCTGATGGGCGGGATGATGGGCGGGGGCGGATCCGGAACCCTGCAGATCCTGCTGTCGGAGATGTCGGGGCTCACGAAGCCACGCGGGATCGTGAACCGCCTCCGGCGGATGCTCGGCATGAAGCCGAAGCCGCCGCCGAAGTACCGGATCCTGCACATCTTCGCGACGAACATGCCGCAGTCGCTCGACCCGGCGATGCTGCGCCCGGGCCGCGTCGACCGGCAGTACAAGGTCGGCTACCCCCAGAAGGAGGGACGGCGCTCGACGTTCGAGTACTACCTCGCGAAGGTACGGAACGATCTGACGGCCGAGGAGGTCGACCGGCTCGCGACGATCACCCCGTACTTCTCCGGGGCATCGATCAAGGACATCGTGAACGAAGGCCTCGTGATCGCGATCCGGGACGGCCGCGAGGTCGTGAGCTTCCAGGACGTGGTGCGCGCGAAGCAGCTGAAGGAGCACGGCCTGCCCGACGACCATGAGTACATCGAGCGCGAGCGGCACTCGGTGGCGGTCCACGAGGCGGCGCACGCCGTCGCCGCGTACCGCCTGCGCCACCACGTCGTGATCGACATGGCCACGATCGAGCGCCGTGGCGACATGGGCGGGTTCGTCGCATCGATCCCACCGGAGGACCAGTTCGCGAGCTGGCGCTCCGAGCGCGAGGTCGACGTGATGACGTCGCTCGCCTCGCTGGCCGGGGAGCGGCTGTTCTTCGACGGCGACCACTCCACCGGCGTCGGGGGTGACATGCTGGCGGCGACGTCGGTGACCACGCAAGCGCTCGCCTTCTACGCGATGGGTGACTCGATCGCCTCGCGCGCGGTGAACCTCGTCACGGTCCGCGGCACCGCCGACTCGCTGGAGACCGGGGCGGACCGAACCCTGTTCGACACCGAGTTCGGCAAGGCCGTGGACGCCAAGCTCCAGGAGCTCTACGACAAGGTCTGGGACCTCTTGGAGCACAACCGCGCCGACGTGCTCGCGATCGCGCATGCCCTGGAGATCCATAAGACGATCTCCGGCGACGACATCGAGGCGATCATGGAGGGCGTCGAGGGCCCCACCGTGGATGGGCGCGTCTACGCCGATCCGGCGTTCCGGCAGATGCTCGAGAACTATCACGCGGCGGTCGTCCGGGCGCTGAAGGAGCACGGCGGCGTCGCGACGCCGATCCCCGTGCCGATCCCGACCCCGCCGGCCGCGCTGGTGGCCGCGAAGCCGGAGCCCGTCTCGGCCGAGCGGACCGACCGCGCCACTCCGACGATCGGCTCGGCGCCGCCGCGGCCCGACGGGGCCTGAGCCGGGTCCGGCTTCGGGCGGGGCCGGGTATCCTCCCCCGATGCGTCTGTACAACACGCTGACGCGCGCGGTCGAGGAGGTCGTGCCGGTCGAGCCCGGCCACGTGAAGATGTACGCGTGCGGCCCGACCGTGTACCGGTACGCGCACCTCGGCAACCTGCGCACCTACATGTTGTCCGACCTGATCCGGCGCGCGCTCGAGCTCGAAGGGCTGCGCGTGACGCTGGTGATGAACATCACCGACGTCGGGCACATGACCGATGAGTCCTCGCCGGAGGCCGTCGACAAGATGCAGCTCGCGATGGAGGACGAAGGCTTGCAGCCGCTCGAGATCGCCGAGAAGTACACCCGCGCGGTCTTCGATGACGCGGCGGCGCTCGGGATCCGGCCGCCCGACATCACGCCGAAGGCCACCGAGCACGTGCCCGAGATGGTCGAGATGACCGGAACGCTCGTCGAACGCGGTCACGCCTACGTCGTCGACTCGGGCTCGGTCTACTACGACGTCGAGAGCTTCGACGGGTACGGCAGGCTGTCCGGCAACACGCTCGAGAACCTGCGGGAGGGGCACCGCGACCTCGAGACGGATCCGCGCAAGCGGCACGCGGCCGACTTCGCGCTGTGGAAGGCCGCGGGGCCGGGGCGACTGATGAAGTGGCCGAGCCCGTGGGGCGAGGGCTTCCCCGGCTGGCACATCGAGTGCTCCGCGATGTCGATGAAGTACCTCGGAGACCGTTTCGATATCCACACCGGCGGCACCGACCTGCGGTTCCCGCACCACGAGGACGAGATCGCGCAGTCCGAGGGCGCGGTGGGACACCCGGTCGTGTCGATCTGGGTCCACGGCGGGCACCTTCGACAGTCGGGGCAGAAGATCGCGAAGTCGACCGGCAACGTGATCCGGGTTGAGGACCTCCGAGCCCAGGGCTTCGATCCGCTCGCGTTCCGGTGGCTCTGCTTCCAGACGCAATACCGCAGCGAGATGGACTTCTCGTGGGAGGCGATGGAGGCGGCCGATCAACGCCTGAAGGTGCTCCGCCACCGGATGGCCGAGTGGGGGCCGGCCGCCGACCGGCTCGGCGACGCGGCCGCGGGGTTCGACGCCCGGTTCCGGGAAGCGCTCGCGGAGGACCTGGCCTTGCCGGCCGCCGTCGTGATCGTGAACGAGCTCGTCTCGGCCGAGGACGTTCCTCCCGGCGAGAAGGTCGCGCTGCTCACGTCCTGGGACGCGGTCCTTGGCCTGGACCTCGAACGCGAGGCGGCGGCCGCCTGGGAACCCACCGCCGAGATCGACGACCTGTTGCGGCAGCGCGACGCGGCCCGAGAGGCGAAGGACTTCGGCACCAGCGACCGCCTGCGCGACGAGCTCGCGGCCATGGGCCTCGAGGTGATGGACACTCCCGAGGGCACGCGGGTCCGCCCCCGGACCTAGGCGACCGTTCGAAGCTCCCGGGTGGAGGTGTTCAGTCGCTCGAACCCGTCGTGGGTTACCGCGACGATGTCCTCGATCCGCACGCCGAACCGCTCCGGCAGGTAGATCCCCGGCTCCACGCTGAAGGTCATGCCGGCCTCCAAGATCGTCTCGTCGCCCTCGACGGCGTACGGGGGCTCGTGGACCTCCAGGCCGATCCCGTGGCCGGTCCGGTGCACGAACCGCTCACCGAAACCGCTCTCGGTGATCACCGCGCGCGCGACCCGGTCGATCTCCTGGATCGGCACGCCCGGCCGGACCTCGTCGACCGCGGCCTCCTGCGCCGCGTGCACCGTCCCGTAGACCGTTCCGAACCCTTCCGGCGGCTCGCCCACGACGACGGTCCGCGTCATGTCGCTGTAGTAGCCGTCGAGCTCGCCGCCGAAGTCCAGCACCACGACGTCGCCGGGTCCGATCCGGCGCTCGCCGGGCTCGTGGTGGGGCGAGGCCGCGTTCGGTCCGCTCGCGACGATCGCGAAGTCGGCGCTCGCGTGGCCGTGCTCCACCAACAGCCGCTTCAGGTCGTCGGCCACCTCCAGCTCGGTCCGCCCCGCGAACGGCAGCCGCGTGATCTCCTCGAAGGTCGCATCCGCGGCCGCGCCGGCGCGTCGGAGGGCATCCAGCTCGATCGGATCCTTGCGTGCGCGCAGGGGGCCGAGGACCGCGGAGGCGGAGATCCACGCCAGCGTCGGCGCGGCGTCCTGCAGGCGGAGGACGTGCAGCCCCCAGATCCTGTCCGTCACGGCGACGGTGCCTCCGGCGGGCAGCAGCTCCGCGGCGGCGGCGTACGGGTCCTCGGCGTCGCGCCAGCCGCGCAGCTCGGCAAGCTCCCCCGCCGGCGAGGCCGCGGCGAGGGGACGCTCGAGCTCCGGAACCAGGAGCACCGGATCGCGGTCCGGCCGCACGATCAGAAGGGTGGGCCGCTCGAACGGCATCGGGTCGTAGCCGGTCAGGTACACGAGGTCCGACGACGGCGCGACGATCAGCGCCTCGACGTCACCCTCGGTCGCGCCGGCCGCGGCCTTCCGCAGCCGCTCGCGCATCCGGTCGGCTCCGCTCATACCTTCAACAGGATCTGCCGGGGGACGACCTGGAACGCCGCCGGCGTGCGGCCGATCAGCTCGCCGTCGGCCACGACGGGCCATGCGCGAGGCGGCTCCACGTGGAGGCTCAGCCGGGCCCGCAGCTCCGTGATGCCGGGATCGGGGATGTGGTCGCCGTGGCGGAACATCCGTGGCAGCAGCCGGTACGCGTCGGACCGTGGTCCGGTGAAGATCGAGGCGTCCAGCACGCCGTCCCCTGGGAACGACCGCGGCGAGAGCCGCAAGCCCCCGTCGGCGAACTGCCCGTTGCCCACGATCACGCTCCAGGTCCGCAGCTCGCGCTCGCGGCCGTCGACCGTCACCCGGACCTGCGCCGGCCGTGTGCGCACGTAGGCACTCCAGAACCCCAGGAACCGCCGTGCGTTCCCCAGGAGACGCGGCAGCCGGGCGGCGGTGGCGGTCGCGGCCGCGTGCAGGCCCGCCTCGGCCACGTTGTGCGCGTACCCGGTTGTCCGAACGCCGTCGGGGCCGGTCACCGCCACCTTCATCACGTCGAACGGATAGGTCTGCTCACCCTCGAGGTGATCGGCTGCCTGCTCCACGTCGTCCGGCAAGCCGAAGCTCTTCACGAGGTCGCCGCCTGACCCCGCTCCCACCACGGCGAGCACCGGGGTCTCCACGATCGTGCGGCCGTCGCGGAACATCCCGTTGACGACGTCGTGGACGGTCGCGTCGTCGCCGACCGCGGCCAGGAACCGGTAGCCCTCATCCAGCGCGAGGCCGGCAGAGCGCGTCACGTCCTGGCGTCCGGCGGCCACGTGGATCCGGTGCTCGATCCGGCGGCGCTCGAGCGCGTGCTGGACCGCCGTCACCTGCGTCCCTACCCGGCCGCCGCCGGCCGCCGGGTCGACGATCACCGCGACCGCACCGAAGGGACTCGGAGCCGTGCTCATGCCGGCATCGTAGCTAGACGCCCGTATAGGCGACGACGCCGTGCAGCACCGCCACGCGCGCCGCCCGGACCTGCTCGGCGGCGTCCGGATCGGCCACGTCCTCGATCTGCCGCAGCAGGTCGAGGAGCTGCTTGCAGTTCCGCACGAAGTCCCCCGGCGCCATCTCGGTCTCCTCGAGGACCTCCTCGAGCGGCGCCCCCTCCGCCCAGGCGTGTGCCGGGGTCGCGAACCCCGGCTCCAGCTCGCGGCAGAGCTGGACCTCGTTCGCGTCCTCCGTCCTGCGGATCTGCCGCCACAGGCGCTGGAGACGCTCGTAGCGCTCCTGCACCGCCTCGGTGGGCAGGTCGTCCGGGAGCGGGGTCCGCTCGCGTGCCTCGTAGACCACCGTGGAGACGAGCGCGGCAACCTCCGCCGGGGTGAGGTCCTCGAAGGCCCGCGCCGCCAGCGCCTCCCCCACCAGGATGTCGCCTTCGCCGTAGATCCTCGTGAGCGTGTGGCCTTTGGCGGTGAGCTCCCAGCCCTGCACGTAGCCGAGGGTCCGCAGGACCGCGAGCACACGGTCGAAGCGGCGCGAGAGGGTCTCGGTGCGGATCTTGATCCGACGCTCGACCCCGGCGAGCTGCGCCTGGAGCTTCTCGATCCGCTCGGCCCAGCGCTCGTGCAGCGCACGGTCGGGACACGCGGCGCACGGGTGCCCACGCGCTTCGGCCTCGAGCTTCGCGGCCGCACGCTCCACCTCGGGGTCCGACGCACGACCTCGCGGGCCGCGCGGCATCTCCACGTGCAGACTCACGAGGGACGCCGCGACGTCACGCCGGAACCGCGCGCTCCGCGACGACCCCGAGCGCGGCAGCGCGATCCGCGTCAGCACGGTGGGCGGATCCTCGAAGTCCCGAGGGGACAGTCGGAACGACGAACGGTCCTCCGACAGGACCGTCGGTCGGCCGTCCCGCGTCGAAAGCACGACCGCCAGGCCCCGGCGCTTCGACCGGGGGACGTGGATCACATCTCCCGACCGTAGGGACGCGACGGCGGCGCGCACCGCGTCGACCCGCGCCGCATCGCGCCCTCGGCGATCCTCCTCGCGGAGCCGTCGCGCCCGCTGCACCAGGGCCCAGTACGCCTCGAAGTCCCCACGGTCGCAGCTCAGGTTCGCGCGATAGCCCTCGATCGCCGCGCGGTCCCGCTCGCGCTGGCGCTCCAGGGCGACCACGCCGCGGTCGGCGAGGAACTGCGCGAACGACGCGTTCAACAGTTCGTGCGCCTGCGCCGGCGTGTAGTTGCGGACGAGGTTGACCGCCATGTTGTAGGAGGGCCGGAACGACGACGTGAGGTCGTACGTGCGCGTCGCCGCGAGCCCCGCCACCCGCTCGAACGGCACCTGCCGCTGGTACACCACGACGGCGTGCCCCAGCCGGTCGATCCCACGGCGGCCGGCGCGCCCGGTGAGCTGGGTGTACTCGCCCGGGGTCAGGAGCTCGTGCCGCTCGCCCTGGAACTTCCAGAGGTCCTCGATCACGACGGTCTTCGCCGGCATGTTGATCCCCAGGGACAGGGTCTCGGTCGCGAAGACGACCTTGACGAGCCCGGCCTCGAACAGCTCCTCGACGGTCTCCTTGAACACCGGGAGCATCCCTGCGTGGTGGGCGGCGACGCCCGCCATCAGCCCGTCGAGGAACGCGGCGAAGCCCAGCGCGGCGAGATCCGACGGGTCCACCCAGGCCGCCCGGAACTCGGCTCGCTCGCGGATCCGCTCCGCCTCGTCGCGCGTGGTCAGCGATACGCCGGCGTCCCGGAGCCACCGGACGCTCTTGTCGCAGCCGGCGCGGCTGAACACGAAGTAGATCGCCGGGAGCATCCCCTCATCGGCGAGCACGCGGACCACCTCCTCCCGGCGCGGGACGTACACCCCCCGGTGCCCCTCCCGGGGACGATCCACCCGCTGGTGCTGGATCCGCCCGCTCCCCCGACGGGCGTAGGAGCGGATCCGGAGCTCCTGCTGGTCGAGGGAGACGACGTACGGGTTCGGCAACAGGATCCCGTCCTGCTCCACGTGCATCGGATGCAGCCGCCGGCCGACCAGGTAGTGATGCTCCAGCGGCACCGGCCGTCGCTCCTCGATCACGACCCGCGTGTGGCCGCGCAGCGTCCCGATCCACTCGCCGAACTCCTCCGCGTTCGAGATCGTTGCCGACAGGCACACCACGCTGACCGAGCTCGGGAGGTGGATCAGCACCTCCTCCCAGACGGCGCCGCGATACGGGTCTTGGAGGTAGTGCACCTCGTCCATCACGACGGACGCGAGACCGTCCAACGCGGCGCTGCGCTCGTAGAGCATGTTGCGCAGCACCTCGGTCGTCATCACGATGATCGGCGCGTCGCCGTTGATCGTGTTATCTCCGGTCAGCAGCCCGATCGTCTGCGGCCCGTGCGCGGCGACCAGGTCGCCGAACTTCTGGTTCGACAGGGCCTTCAGGGGGGTGGTGTAGAAGCACTTCCGTCCGGCCGCGAGCGCCTGCTCGATCGCGAACTCCGCCACGACGGTCTTGCCCGACCCGGTCGGCGCGGCCACGAGCACGGAGGAGCCCTCCGCGAGCGCCTCGATCGCCTCGGCCTGGAACGGATCGAGCGGGAACGGGTACCGCTCGGCGAACGCGCCCGCCGGGATCACCGGGCGCTTCCCGGTCGGCGGCTCAGGGTGTGACGCCGCAGCGCTCGGCGTGCTCCCGCAGGAGCCCGGAGAACGTCCGCGGGTCCTCGAGGTTCGACAGGTGACCGGCGCCGGGGATCACCGCGAGCCGCGCCCCAGGGATCTGCTCGGCCATCGGCGAGCTCACTTCCGGTGGGATCAGCGTGTCCCCGTCCGAGGTGATCACGAGGGTCGGCACGGTGATGCCGCCCAGGTCCGGGGTGGAGTCGGGCCGCTCGGCCATCCCGAGCGCGGCGGCGGCGATCGCCTCCGGCGCCTGGTCGCCGATCCATCCCTTCACCGTGTCCCACAGCCCTTCGGACGGCGTCTCGGACAGCAAGGGTGGCGGCGAGTCGACCAGGACGTTGCCTTCGGTCCGCAGGCGCGCGGCGAGCGCGCGGCGCCCCTCCGCACCCTCGGGCGTGTCCGCGCCCGCGCGCGTGTTCGCCAGGATGAGCCCCGCGATCCGCTCGGGCGCGGTCCGCCACAGCTCGAAGGCCACGTACCCGCCCATCGACAGCCCGCAGACCACCGCTCGGTCCCATCCGGCCTCGTCGATCGCGTCGAGGCCGCGACGGGCGGCCGCGGCCATCGTCATCACGCCGCCCTCGGCCCCGGCCGATCCTCCGAAGCCGGGCAGGTCCGGGGCCAGGGTCGCCGCGCCGCCCCGCTGTCCGTCCCACATCCTCGCGTCCACCGGGAAGGCGTGGAGCAACAGCAGACCGTCCATTCACCGCACCGCCTTCGCGTTCGGGCCGACGATCGTCGGCAGGGTCGCCGGGAGGATCTCGAACACCGCAGGCGCGGGGCCGACCCGTTCGCCGTCGGCGTAGACCATCACCCGCCGGTCCGCCTCCACGCGCACCACGCCGGCTCGCGCCATCCGGACCTTGGGATGGGTGACGTGCGTCCCGCGGAAGACCCGCGGGAACGCCCGGACGAAACTCCCGGTGGACATCGCGGACAGCAGGCAGACGTCCAGGCGGCCGTCGACCACCGAGGCGTCGGGGGTGACCTTCATGCCGCCACCGTAGCTGATGGCGTTCCCGACGATCACCAGCATGTGGGGGCCTTCGACGACCTCGTCGTCCAGTTCGATCCGGAAGCGCGCCGGCACGAACCGGGGCAACGTCTTCAGCAGTGCGGCAACGTAGGTGCCCGTGGCTCCGAGCTTGACCCGCATCGCGTTCGCGGCCTCGGCGACCTCCGAGTCGAACCCGCAGCCCGCGATGTTCACGAAGTGCCGCGTCACCGCCCCGGTACGCACCCGGACCACGTCGAGCGGCACCACGTTCGCATCCACGATCGCCCGCGCCGCGCCTTCGATGCTCTTGACGCCGAGCGCCGCGGCGAAGTCGTCGGCGGTCCCACCGGGGAGCACCGCCATCGTCGCCCCGGTCCCCAGCAGGCCGTTCGCCACGAGGTTGACCGTGCCGTCGCCGCCGAAGGCCGCGACCACCTCGGCGCCGTCCTCCGCCGCGGCACGGGCGAGCCGCTCGAGGTCCTCGGCCGACTCGGAGATCCGGATCTCGTGGACGATGCCGGCGCTGCGGAGCACGCCGTCGATCCTCCCGATCCGCCGGCCGGCCTTGCCGTGACCGGCGGAGGGGTTCGCCAGCACCACGACCGAGCCGACGCCCATCGGCCGCCCGTCAGCCCGTGGGCAGGAGCTGAGGACTTCCGGGCGAGTTGCCACCGCCCACGAGGTCCACGCCGCTGAGCGCGTTCAGGTACGAGTTGTAGCCGTCCTGGATCAGGGCCACCGAGGAGTCGGACAGGGCCTTCGCGCTGGAGGCGAGTTGGGCCTTCGTCGCGCCGTCGGCCGCGATCGCGAGGACCGAGAGCCTCGCGGACTGCTCCAGACCACGGAGGCCAGTCACGATCGAAAGCTTGCTCGACAGCAGGCTCTCGGTCTGGTTCACGTTGAATCCCTTGCCGCGGATCGCGTCGACCAGATCGAACTTGTCGATCGTGTCGGCGGCCGTTGCGAGATCCTTCGCGCTCCCGAGCAGCTGCGCGGCCGTGACCCCCGCGTCCTGGCCCTTCGCGAGGTTGCCCGCGGCCGTGCTCACGGTGGGCTCGACCGTGGGTGGCGCCGGCCCGTTCAGGGTGCCGACCTTCGACAGCGCCGGCTCCAGGGCGCCCTGCCAGGCGACCATCGCGGTCTTCTGCTGGGCCTTCGCCTGGGCGGCCTGGTCGGCCTCCCGGTTCTTCCGCAGGCCGTTCGTGACCCACACGATCATCATCACGGCGAACATCCCGACGATCAGGGCGCCAACGAGCTGGACCCAGCGCCGGCGGAAGAACGGCGTGGGCACGGCGACCGCCTCGCGCCGCGGCGCGCGGGCCACCTGCTTGGAGCGGGAGCGTCCCTTGCTCTTGATCGCCATTCAGGGTGTCCTCGAAGGTCGTTTCAGGAAGCGCCCGATGATGATACTGGCCTCGTAGAACAGGTACATCGGGATCATCATCGCGAGCATCGAGTACGGGTCGGAGCTCGGCGTGATCACCGCGGCGAAGATCGCGATGCCCAGGATCGAGTACCGGCGGTACTTCGAGAGCCACTCGGGCGTCACGAGGCCCACCAGCTCCAGGAACACGATCAGGACGGGGAACAGGAACGACACCCCGAACGCGATCGTGACGAGGGTGACGAACCCTACGTACCGGTTGATCGTGAGCAGCGGTGTGACACCCGGCCCCGCGAACCCCAGCAGGAAGTTCAGGGCCTTCGGCAGCGTCACGAATGCGAACGCCGCTCCGAGCGCGAACAGCACGACCGAGGACACCACGAACGGGATCGAGTACTTCTTCTCCTTCGCCGTCAGGCCGGGCGCGATGAAGGCCCACAGCTGGTACAGCAGCACTGGCAGGGCGAGCACGACGCCGATGTACGCGACGACCTTCATCTTGATCAGCATCGCGTCCAAGGGGCCGTTGTAGACGAGGTCGCACCCGGTCGGCGGACGCGACCCGGGGTTCGCCGTCACGAAGTCGCAGAACGGCTTGCGGATCAGGTTCATGAACGGCGGGAAGAGGAACCAGCCGATCACCGCGCAGGCGGCCACCGCGTAGAGGCACACGATGATGCGGTGCCGGAGCTCCTCGAGGTGCTCGACGATCGTCATCGTGCCGGTGCGGCGCTCCTCGGAGCGCTTCCGGCGGGGGATCACCCTCATGATCGTCCGGGGTCCCGGCTACTCCGCCTGCTCGGCGGCGTGGTCGGTCGGTCGAGGCGCCTCGCCGTTCGCGGAGGGCAGGGACGGCAGGGAGACCGGCGGCACGTCCTCCTCGTCGTGTGCGAGATCCTCGTCGGTGGCCGGCGGCACGCGGTGGGCGCCGGGAACCGTGGGAGAGCCGGCGGGCGGGCCGTCGGAGGCGTCCAGGTCCAGCTTCACCATGTCCTTCACATCGTCCTGGATCTTGCGGAGCTCCCGTAGACCCTTCCCGATCTGCCGGGACAGCTCGGGCAACCGCTGGGGACCGACGACGAGCAGAGCGATGATCAAGATCACGATCAGCTCTTGGGGACCGATGTTCAGCATGGGACGTCGACCGGGTCCATCGTACCCCCGGGCCCTAGGAACGGCCCGGACGTGGGACCTTCAGGTTCTGCGCGCGCTCCCCCGCACGCGTTCCCTCGCGGGAGATCTCGTCGGCGATCGGCCCGATCTCGTCCCGAGCCGCCGCCGCGGTCCGGCCCACGATCAGCGCGTGCCGCGTCAGGCCGATCACCACGATCACGATCGCCATCACGCTGAGGAGGGCGATCAGGAGCCAGATCCCGATCCATGTGGCCACCCCGCGATGCTACCGGGTCGAGGCCGCCCGCCGCCGCGGGCTCAGCCGCCGCTGCTGGCGAGGAACTCGCGGATGTAGGCGTCGTCCTGGAGCAGGTAATGGAACTCGATCACGTCGTCGACCGTGAACGCCGGACCGCCCGAACCCAGGGACTCGAGGTCCTCGTCGTCGAACAGCTCCGGCGCGAACGGCAGCGCACCGTCGTGGCGGTCGATGTCCACCCCGGCGGAGACCAGCAGGGCCAGGATCTTGCGGTCCGCGCGCTTCTCGACGTCGTCCTCGCAGCTCGGGCAGGTGAAGCGGTAGCTGCCTTCGTGGCCGTTGGAGCGCACGGACAGCGAGATCGCTTCGGGGCCCATGTCCACCTCGCCGCAGCGAGGACAGGTCGTCCGGATGGTGGTCATCTCACCCCGAAGCATCGGCCGCGACCTCGAGGGGCTTGAGCGGCCGAACGGCCGGTCTCAGACCCCGCCGGAACGCCTAGCCGGCGTACACGGCCAGGGCCTGCCGAGCGAGCTCGCGGACCTCGTCGGCGAGCTCGGGCGGCTCGATCGGCTCCGCGTCGGGAGCCAGACGGAGCAGCAGCCGCGCGATCCAGCCGGTTCGCCGGGCCGGGAACGTCGCCTCCACCGATCCGTCCTCGCGCACGCGCACGTCGGTCGTCGCGTAGTACTCGGCCACCCAGCGGGCGGGAGGGCGGAGCAGGAGCCGGACCGCGGTGTCGTCGGCCGTCGGGGTGTACAGCGGCCGGGTTGCGCCCTCGAGCCCACGGGGCTCGAACACCACGTCCGTCGCTTCCGTGGCGGCGATCCGGTCGATCCGGAACAGCCGTTCGCCGTCGACGTCGACGTCCCACGCCGCCGCGTACCAATGCCCGGCGCTGGCGAAGACCGATTCCGGCTCGATCGTGCGCGAGGAGCGTTCGCCCGTCGACGCCGCGACGTACTCGATCCGAACGCGGCGGTGGCCGTCGGTCGCTTGGCGCAGGGCTTCGAGGTGCGGTGGAGCGCCGCCGGCCTCGGCACCGGCGATCCCGGCGAGGTCACCGAGCGTGTCCGCGCCGAGCGCGACGCGCAGCTTCGCAAGGGCGCTCGCGAGCGCCGGGGCCTCGGGCACGCCCGGCGTCGCGAGCAGCTCGGTGGCCCGCACGGTGACCGCGAGCGCCTCCTGGCGCGTCAGGCGGAGCGGCCTCGCGAAGTGATCGGCCATCGCGATCCACACGCAGCCGTCCTCATCGACGTCCACATCGATCAGATCGCCCGGCCCGTACGGCGGCAGCCCCGACAGGAACAGCAGGTCGAGGTCCCGGCGAAGTTGGGCGGCAGGCACACCGAACAGCGCCGACGCCGCGTCGAGGCTCGTACCCGGATGTTGGACGAGGTACGGGACGATCACGAGCATCCGACCGAGGCGCTCGGCCGTGGTCGCGGAGCGCCGGCGTCCTTCAGCCACCGGCGACCGCCTCCAGCCGGCGGATCACCTCGTCCCGCAACGAGGCGGGCTCCACGACCTCGGCGTCCGGTCCGTACTGGAGCACGAGGCCGGCGAGTGCATGCTCGTCGGCCGCCGGGATCTCCAGCACGACGCGGCCGTCCGGGCGCTCGCCCGTCCGGCGCGCGCCCGGGAACGCGCCCTCGGCGAGCACGGCCGCCGCGGGAGCGAACGCGATCGCCGCGCGGTCCTCACCGCCTGGCTGCCACGGCCCGGCCTCCACGTGATCGATCGCCCGGAAGCCCTCGGGCGGCGCGCTCCCCTCCCCGAGGTCGGCCACCTCCGTCGTGAAGCGCGACAAGCGGAAGGCGCGCATCGCTTCGCGCTCGCCATCGAGCCCGACGAGGTACCAATGGCCACCGCGATAGACCACGCCGTAGGCGTCAACCAGACGCTCGGACACGGTTCCCTGGGAGGTCCGGTATCCGAAGCCGATCCGCCGGTGGGCGCTGGCGGCGTCGGCCGCCGCCAGGACCCGGTCACCACGGGCGTCGGGGCCGGCGATCAAGGGACCGCTGCCGGCGCCCACCAGCAGCCCACCGTCGGCGCCGTACAAGAGCTTCCGAACCCCGCGGGTCGCCGCGGTTTCCTCCGACGCGCTCTGAGCGGCCACGAACAGCGCCGTCACCTCTTCCGGCGTGAACGAGATCTCCGGCAGGTAGTAGCGATCCTTCCGGATCCGGTACCCCTGCTCGACGTCCCAGGCGTCGGTGCCGGCCATCTCGAGCGGCACCCCGTACTCCCGCAGGATGTCCTTGTCCCGCTCGAACTTCCGCTTGGCCGAGTCGAGGTTGTCGGATCGGTACGCCTCGAGCGTCTCGCGGATCTGCTCGAACGTCAGGGGGACCGGTGTCTCGAGCAGGAGCCCGACGAGGTTCAGCAGGCGCTCGAGCGGCTCCATCGTGTCGTCCGCGGCCATCGCGGGCGATGATAGCCGCGCCCCGGAGCCTCGCCGGCCAGGGTCGACACGACGGTCACATATGCGCGATCAGCTGTTCGACGCGGTCGTCGGCGCTGCGGAAGGGATCCTTGCAGAGCACGGTCCGCTGCGCCTGGTCGTTCAGCTTCAGGTGGACCCAATCGACCGTGTAGTCCCGGCGTTTGGCTTTCGCGTGGCGGATGAAGTCGCCCCGCAGCTTCGCCCGCGTGGTCTGGGGCGGCTCCCGCATCGCCTTGCTGACCTCGTCGTCGCCCACGACCCGGTCGACCTTCTCGCCGCGCTCCAGGAGGTAGTACAGGCCTCGCGTCCGGTTCACGTCGTGGTAGGAGAGGTCCAGGAGGGCGATCTTCGGGGAGCCGAGCGGCAGCGAGTGCTTGGCCATGTAGCGTTCGATCAGCAATCGCTTCGTGACCCAGTCGACCTTCCGGGCCAGACGCTCGGGTTCGCCGGCGCGCAGCGCCTCGAGGGCCGCGCCCCACTCGGCCAGCAGGAGCTCGGACGGCTCGTCGGCGCCGCGACGTTCGACGAAGCGAGCGGTCTTCTCGTAGTACTCGGTCTGGACATCCAGGGCCGAGAGCTCACGGCCGTTCGCGAGCTTCACCGTCCGGGTGCAGGTCGTGTCGTGGCTGATCTCACGGATCGCCCGGATCGGGTTCTCCAGCGTCAGGTCGCGCATCACGGTGTTGCCCTCCACCATCCGCAGGACGAGGTCCGTGATGCCGACCTTCATGAAGGTCGTCCACTCGCTCATGTTCGAATCGCCGACGATCACGTGCAGGCGCCGGTACCGCTCCGCGTCGGCGTGCGGCTCGTCGCGCGTGTTGATGATCGGCCGCGAGCGCGTGGTGGCGCTCGAGACGCCCTCCCAGATGTGCTCGGCCCGCTGCGCGATGCAGAACTGCGCCCCACGCGGCCCGTGGAGCACCTTGCCGGCGCCGCACCAGATCTGCCGGGTGACGAAGAACGGGATCAGGACGTCGGCCATCCGCGCGAATTCGCCGTGCCGAGCCACGAGGTAGTTCTCGTGGCAGCCGTAGGAGTTGCCGGCGGAGTCGGTGTTGTTCTTGAACAGGTAGACCTCGCCGCTGATGCCCTCTTCGTGCAGGCGCATCTCGGCGGCCGAGAGCAGATGCTCCAAGATCCGCTCCCCCGCCTTGTCGTGCGCGACCAGCTCGCGGATCGCGTCGCACTCGGGGGTCGCGTATTCCGGATGCGATCCGACGTCGAGGTAGAGGCGGGCGCCGTTCTCGAGGAACACGTTCGAGGAGCGGCCCCAGTGCACGACGCGGCGGAACAGGTAGCGGGCGACCTCGTCGGGGCTCAACCGGCGCTGCCCGCGGAACGTGCAGGTCACGCCGTATTCGTTCTCGAGGCCGAAGATCCGCCGGTCCATCGCCCACCAGCGTATGCCCGCGGCGAACGAACGCCCGGAAGCTACGCCAGCGCGGACGCCACCTCGTCCGGGCCGAGGCGGCGGAACTTCCGGCGCTGCGGCTTCGTCCGGTCCAGCACGGCGCCCTCGATCTGCTCCGCGGGGATCTCCCGGGTCTCCGGCGTGGTGCCGAGGACCTGGACCGCGGTGCGGATCGCCGTCGTGAGGTCCCAGCCCTCCTGGAACCGGTCGCGCAGGGCGTCCATCAGGTCCTCGGACTGCCCGCCGATCGCGACGCAGCCGTGTTCGTCGGAGACCGATCCATCGAACAGGATGTGGTAGATGCCGGTCCCACCGGCCTCGCCGTCGACCTCACCGACCAGGACCTCGACCTCGTAGGGCTTCATCTGCTGGGTGAAGATCGCCGACAGGGCCTGTGAGTACGCGTTCGCGAGGTCCCGGGCCTTCACGTCCTCGCGCCCGTACTGGTAGCCGCGCAGGTCCGCCAACCGGATCCCCGCGATCCGGAGCTCCTCGAACTCGGAGTACTTGCCCACCCCGGCGAACGCGATCCGGTCGTAGATCTCGCTGATCTTGTGCAGCGTCACGCTCGGGTTCTCCGCGATGAACAGCAGGCCGTCGGCGTACTCGAGCCCGATCACCGACCGGCCGCGCGCGATCCCCTTGTGCGCGTAGTCCGAGCGGTCCTTCATCAGCTGCTCGGGCGCCACGTACGGCATGAAGCTCATCGCGCGCTCCGCTCCGCCACCACGGCCTCGACCGCGGCCACGACCTGGTCCTCGGGGACGTCGGCGGCCCCTTCGGCGGTCACCGCGACCGCGATCGGCCAGATGCCGCGCACGGGATCGGGGCCGCCGGTGGCCGAGTCGTCCTCGGCGGCGTCGATCAGGGCCTCCACCGCCACGCGGAGCGCCTCGTCCCGTGCCAGGCCCGGCCGCCACCGCTTCTTCAGGGAGTTCTTCGCCGGCGCACCGCCGGAGCCTGTGGTCTGGAAGTCGTCCTCCTCCCACCGGCCGCCGGTCGCGTCGTAGTAGAAGATCCGGCCCTCGCCCCGGCGCTCGTCGTAGCCGCCGAACAGCGGCACGACCACGAGGCCCTGCATCGCCATCGGCAGGTTCGAGCGGATCATCTGGGCAAGCCGATTCGCCTTGCCCTCCAAGGAGAGACGGTCGCCCGTGATCTTCTCGTAGTGCTCGAGCTCGAGCTGGAAGAGCTTCACGAGCTCCTCCGCCTGCCCCGCCGCTCCGGCGATCGCGATCGCGCTGAAGTCGTCGGCCTCGAACACCTTGCGCATCTTCGGGTCGGCGATCAGGTTGCCGGCCGTGGCGCGGCGGTCGCCGGCCATCAACACCCCGTCGGCGAACTTCAGCCCCAGAACGGTGGTGCCGTGCGCCGCGCCGAAGGGTGGCCGGTCGTCGGCGATGGGGAGGGCGCCCGGATGCTCCGCACGCAGGAGTTCGACGAAGCTCGGGCTAGCCCCGAACGGCGTGCCGGCGAGCGGCAGCTGGAGATCGTCGCTCACTCCCCGCCCTTCTGGACGTAGGACTTCACGAACTCCTCGGCGTTCTCCTCGAGCACCGAGTCGATCTCGTCCAGGATGTCGTCCATCTCCTCCTTCAGGTCGCTGGCCTTGGAGGAGGAGGTGACCTGTCCGGCGTCCTCGGCCTCGCCGGCATCGTCACCGCCCTTGCGCTGGACGCGCTTCTGCTCTTGCTCGGGCACCTGTCGCTCCTTGTCCGGGGACCCATCCTATCCCGGCGGTGCCGCGCGTCACCCCGAGAGCTTGTCGACCAGCGCGGCGGCGTCCTCGCTCGTGGCCAGCAGCTCCTCGACGTGCGCGCGGGTTCCGCGGAGTGGCTCCCGCATCGGGATGCGCTGCAAGGCTTCCCGGCCGGTGTCCATGATGATCGAGTCCCAGGAGGCCGCCGCGATCGCGTCGGGGAACCGGGCGATGCACCGGCCACGGAAGTACGCGCGCGTGTCCTCGGGCGGCAGCATGATCGCGCGCTCGATCTCCTCGTCCGTGGTCAGCCGCTCGACCTTCCCGGTGGCGTCGAGGCGGTGGTACAGGCCCCGGTCGCGGCGCACGTCGTGGTACTGCAGGTCGATCGCGCGGAGCTTCGCGTCGCTCCAGGCGAGGCCGTCGCGGGCCCGGTATCCCTCGAGGACGTGCAGCTTCGCCACCCAGTCGAGCTGTCCCGACAGGCTCATCGGATCGCCGGTGAGCCCCTGCAGGACCGACTCCCACCGATCGAGCACCTCGTGGTTCTCCGGCGTGTCGTCGTCGCGGTCGACGTACTTCCGGGCGAGCTCGAGGTACTCCCACTGGAGCTGCAGCGCCGTCATCGATCGGCCGTCCGCCAGCTGCACCTCGACCGCGAGGGTCACGTCGCGGGAGACCTCATGCAGCGCGGCCACCGGGTTCACGAGCGAGAAGTCCGGCAGGAACCCGTCCTCGATCATCTTCAGGACGATCGCCGTGGTTCCGAGCTTGAGGAACTGCGCGACCTCGCACAGGTTCGCGTCCCCGACGATCACGTGCAGCCGGCGGTACTTCTCCGGATCGGCGTGGGGCTCGTCACGCGTGTTGATGATCGGCCGTTTCAGGGTGGTCTCCAGTCCGACCTCGGTCTCGAAGAAGTCGGCCCGCTGGCTCAGCTGGAACGCGTGCCGGCCGCGTTCGTCCCACGGGGCCTCCAAGCCGACCTTCCCCGCTCCCGTGAACACCTGTCGCGACACGAAGAACGGGGTGAGGTCGCGCACGATATCCGCGAACGGGGTGCCCCGGTCGACGAGGTAGTTCTCATGCGTGCCGTAGGAGTTGCCCTTGCCGTCGGAGTTGTTCTTGTAGATCGCGAGCGCCGGTGCCCCCGGCATCTCTTCGGCCACGACCTGCAGGGACCGCTCGAGGATCCGCTCCCCCGCCTTGTCGTGCACCACGAGGCTCCGCGGCGACACGCACTCGGGTGTGGAGTACTCGGGGTGCGCGTGATCGACGTAGTACCGGGCGCCGTTCGGCAGGATCACGTTCGCGAGGCCGAGATCCTCGTCGGAGAGCTCTCGCCCCGGGGAGGGTTCGAAGCCTCGTGCGTCCCGCAAGGGGGATTCGTCTTCGTAGTCCCACCGGATCCGTCGCAGGCTCCCCGCGTAGGAGGAGATCAGCATCGACGAGGACAACACCGGGTTGAAGTCCGGCTGGCCGACGGCCGCGATGCCGTACTCGGTCTCGGTTCCGATCACCTTGGCGATCGCCACGGAGCAACCTTACCCGCGCGGGGCGGCTACAGGTACTGTCCGGCGTTCACCCGCTCGACCTGGCGCCCGTCCCCGTCCTGGCCGAGGAGGGTCCGGACGTAGACGATCCGCTCGCCCTTCTTGCCCGAGATCCGCGCCCAATCGTCCGGGTTCGTGGTGTTCGGGAGGTCCTCGTTCTCCTTGAACTCGTCCCGGATCGCGTGCAGGAGGTCGTCGCTGCGGATCCCCTTCTCCCCCGTGGACAGGAACCGCTTGATCGCGTCCTTCTTGGCCCGCCGGACGATGTTCTCGATCATCGCGCCGGAGTTGAAGTCCTTGAAGAACAGGACCTCCTTGTCGCCGGAGGCGTAGGTGACCTCCAGGAAGCGGTTCTCGTCGGAGGCGTCGTACATCCGCTCGACCGTCTGCTCGATCATGCGGCGGCACGCCAACTGGACGTCGCCCGACCGCTTCGCGATCTCGTCGGGGTGCACCGGCACCGAGGGGTGCAGGTACTTGCTCATGATGTCCTTTGCCTGATCGACGTCGGGTCGCTCGATCTTGATCTTCACATCGAGGCGGCCCGGCCGAAGGATCGCCGGATCGATCAGGTCCTCGCGGTTCGAGGCGCCGATCACGATCACGTTCTTGAGGGTTTCGACGCCGTCGAGCTCCGACAGCAGCTGGGGCACGATCGTGGACTCCACGTCGGAGGAGATGCCGGTACCGCGAGTGCGGAAGATCGAATCCATCTCATCGAAGAACACGATCACCGGCAGGCCCTCCTCGCTGCGCTCCTTCGCGCGCTGGAAGATCTCGCGGATCTGCCGCTCGGTCTCGCCGACGTACTTGTTCAGGAGCTCGGGTCCCTTCACGTTCAGGAAGTAGCTGCGCGCGTCCTGGCGGCCGGTCCGCTCCGCCACCTTCTCCGCGAGCGACTTCGCCACGGCCTTGGCGATCAGCGTCTTGCCGCATCCCGGGGGTCCGTAGAGCAGCACCCCCTTCGGGGGCTCGAGCTGGTGCTCGTTGAACAGCTCCGCGTACAAGAACGGCAGCTCGACCGCGTCGCGGATCGCCTCGATCTGGCCCTCGAGCCCTCCGATGTCCTCGTAGCCGACGTCCGGGATCTCCTCCAGGACGAGCTCCTCGACCTCCTCCTTCGGCAGGAGCTCCGTCACGACGATCGAACGGGGGTCGAACAGCACGTTGTCGCCCGCACGGACCTGCCCGGTGAGCAGGTCGCCGGCCAGGTACGCGACGTGGTTCTCGTCGCCGCGGCCGAAGATCATCACGCGGTCCGTTCCCAGCCGGTCCTTCACGCGGACGATCTCGCCGGCGCGGTCGGGGCTGAGCACCTCCACCACGTTCAGGGACTCGTTCAGGACGACCTGCGAGCCCGGCACGATCTTCGCGACCTCGATGTCGGGGGCCGGCAGGACGCGCATCTTCCGCCCCGCCGTCACGACGTCGAGGGAACCGTCGTCGTTCCCACGGAGGAACACGCCGAACGTGGCCGGCGGCTGGCTGAGCTTCTCGACCTCCTCGACGAGCGACTCGATCTTCTCGCGCTCGGCGCGGAGGGCGTCGGCGAGCTTCTGGTTCTGGCCGACCGCCTTCGCGAGCTGCTCCCGGGTCTCGACCAGCTTCTCTTCGAGGATCGAAACCTGACGCGGCGCGTTCGTGAGGCGGCGGCGGAGCAGGCCGACCTCTTCCTCGAGGAACTTGACCTGCGATTGCAGCTCGTGGACGTGCTGGTCGTACCGCTCGACCTGTTCGCCACGTTCGCTGTGGCCGGTCATCCCTGTCACCTCCCCGCCACGAGGGCCGGAGCATATACCGGTGGAGCGACACCCCCGCGGAGGCTCCGCGGATGCATCGTTCCCTTCAGGTATCTACGGCACGCGCCGTCGAACGGCTTAGGACCTGCCGGCGAAATGGTCCGGACGGCTCACGCCAATGCGCGTGCGACCGTCAGGAACCCGGTGTGGCCGATCATCCGGTGGTCCGGGCGGACGCTGCGCTCGGTCACGTGCCAGCTCCTCCGCAGGGTCTCGAACGTCTCGATGTGCAGGAACCCTTGCGCGGGAAGGGCTCCGACGAGCTGCTGCACCTGGCCGGTGGTCGGGAGGTAGGAGCACAGGACGGCGCCCGGCTCGAGCGCCGCGTGCAGCGCCTCCAGGGGCGCCCACGGCTCGGGCAGGTCGAGCACGCATCGGTCGAACGTCTCCCCCGTCCGGCCGACCTCGACGAGGTCCTCGAGCCGCAGCTCGAGCTGTTCGGGGAGCTTGCCGAAGGCCCCCTCGATGTTCCGGATCGCCTGGGCGCGATGCTCCTCACGGACCTCGTAGGACACGACCCGCCCCTCGCGGCCGACCGCGCGGCAGATCGCGATCGTCAGCGATCCCGAGCCGGTGCCGGCCTCCAGGACGCGGGCCCCCGGGAACACGTCGCCGTAGGTCAAGATCGGGCCGAGATCCTTCGGATAGACGACCTGGGCCCCGCGCTTCATCTTCAGCGCGTAGTCGGCGAAGCGGGGACGGAACGCGACCAGGATCATGCCGCCGGAAGCCTCCACGCGGAACCCCTCCGGCCTGCCGAGCAGCACATCGTGTGGCAGCGTGCCGCCGTGGGTGTGGTAGATCCCACCTTGCTGGAGGGTGAGGAGGTAGCCCCGGCCCTTCTGGTCGATCAGGAGGACCTGCTCGCCCGCCTGGAAGGGAGCGTTCATCGGCCGAAGGCTAACGCACGCGCCGGAGCCGGACGGCGAACCGTCCGGCTCCGGAGGTGCGTGTCGGGTCAGGGAAGCTGGGTCGGCAGCGGCCGGGTTCCCAAGGTGACCTCGATCGAGCGCTGCGAACCGCTGGGGGTGATCACCGTCACGCCCACGGTCTGGTTCGGCTTGAGGCCGTCCAGCAGCGAGCCGAGCGCCTGCGAGCTCGCAACCGCGTGCCCGTCGATCGCGGTGATCACGTCGCCCTGTTGGATCCCCGCCTTCGCCGCGGGACCGTCACCGGTCGTGGCGATCACGTAGACGCCGCTGTCGGTCCCCAGGCCCAGTTGATAGGCGAGGTCCGCCGTGACGCCCTGGGTCGTGACGCCCAGGTACGGGCTCGGCGCGAGGGGCTCGGCCATCGCCTGCGCGATCGTCTCCTTGGCCGAGTCGATCGCGATCGCGAAGCCGATGTTCTGCGCGGAGTCATCGCCGGCGGAGTTGATGCCGACGACCTGGCCGGCCATGTTCACGAGGGGGCCGCCCGAGTTGCCGTGGTTGATGGCGGCGTCGGTCTGGATCACATCGGAGTACACGCGAGCGCCGTTCTTGCACACCGTGCAGCCGGGGTCCTGCACGTCGATCGTGCGATCCAGCGAGGACACGATGCCGGACGTGACGGTCGGGCCGCCCTCCAGCGCGAGCGCGTAGCCGATCGCGACGACGGGCTGGCCAAGGACCAATGCGTTCGAAGTGCCGAGCGGCACGGTCGGCAGGTTCGTCGCGTCCACCTTCAGGACGGCGAGGTCGTGCTGACAGTCGCCGCCGATCACGCGGGCGTCATACTGCTTCGGCTTCGCATCCGACGTGAACACCGTGATCTTGGATGCACCCTCGACGACGTGGCAGTTCGTGACCACGATGCCGTCGGAGCGGACGATGAACCCGGTGCCGACGCCCTTGCCCTGCTGGGCATTGCCGAACTGGTCGGTCTGGAAGACGTCGGTGGTGACGTTCACGACGGCAGGAAGGACCCGCTTCACGACCGCGGCGACGGAGCCCCCGCCGGCTGCCGGAAGGGTGGTGCTGTTGAGCGTGTCGGCGGTCGACGCCCCGCGGGCACCGACGCCGACGGAGCAGGCGGTGGCGACGAACGCCAGCGCCACGACCCCGAGAACGATCTTGCGCATGCCAACCTCCGTTGGGATGACCTGGGTACGCTGGGCATACGCCGCATCCCCGGAGGTGGTTCGCGTGCCGGCGCGGAGGCGCCGGCCGGCGTCAGGAAGCGAGCGACGCCGCCGGGCGCTCCTTCCGCGGGTCCACGAACGGGATCGCCGCGGTGATACCGACGAGGTGCTCCCCGTTCTCGGTCTCCACGTCGAGGTGCGTGCCGGGCTCGGCCAGCTCGATCGGCACCCAGACGTAGCCGATGTTCTTCTCCAGTCCGGGCGACCAGATGGCGTCGGTCACGCGGCCCACGATCTTCCCCTCGTGCGAGACGGGCCAGACCTCGGACAGCTCTGCCCGCAGTTCGTCGCCCTGCAGCTGGATGCCCACGAGCTTGCGGTCGACGCCTTCGCGCCGGATCCGCTCCAGCGCAGCCTTGCCGAGGTAGTCCTGGGGCTGCTCCTCCACGAGCCGCTCGAGGCCCATCACGTGGAACGGCGTGTCGGCGATCGAGATGTCGGAGTTGTAATTGAAGATGCCGGCCTCGATCCGGCGGGCCTCGCAGGGCGCGATCGGCTTGATCCCGAACTCCTCGCCGGCGCCGATGATCGCGTTCCATAGCTCGTCGCCGCGGCTGCCATCGAGCAGGTTCACCTCGAAGCCCGGGATCGCGGTCCAGCCGGTCCGCGAGATCAGGACGGGGATCCCGCCGATCTCGAACCGCTCGCACCAGTAGTACTTGATGTCGTAGATCGCCTCGCCCACCAGCTTCGCCAGCGTTCTGGCCGACAGCGGCCCCTGGACCTGCACGGGATGGACGTCCGGATAGCTGACCTCGGCATCCAGGCCGGCGGCCGCGCCGACGCCCGTCGCGTACAGGCCCGCGTCGGAATCCGCCAGTTGCATCCACCACACGTTCGGCTCCGGGTGGAGCAGGACGGGGTCGTTCACGATCCCGCCGTCGGGCGCCGTGACGAGCATGTACTTGCCCTGTTTCACGGCGCACGTGGTGAGGTCGCGGCAGGTGATCATGTCGATCAGCCGGTCCGCGTCGGGCCCGGCGACCTGAACGGTCCGCTCGACGCCGACGTCCCACAGGGTGACGCCCTCGTTCAACAGCCGGTACTCGACCTCGGGATCGTCGTAGTACCCCGGCAGGTACATGTGGTTGTAGATGTCGTACGCCGTGCAGCCGGCGCGCAGCGTCGACTTGAAGAACGGCGACTGCCGGTACCAGGGTCCGAAGTAGAGCGTCGCGCTCTTCGCGAGCATCTCCTCGCGCTCGTTCACCATCTGCGAGAGCCTCCTCTTGGGTGCGGTGCGGCTAGGACACGGGGATCTGCTTCGACGGGTCGACGAACGGCATCGCGGTCACCGTGGCCGAGCGCGTGCCCCACTCGGTCTCGACGCTCACGGTCCGTCCCTCGGTGCTGAGCTCCGCGGGGAGCCAGCAGTAGCCGATGTTGCGTTGCAGGCGCGGCGAATAGATCGCGGACGTGACCTTGCCCACCGCGACGCCGTCGACGCTCGCCGGCCACTTCACCGCGTTGAGCGCCGGGAAGGGCTCGCCGTCGAACGTGACCCCGTTGATCCGTCGCGTGACGCCCTGCTCGCGGATCCGGCGATACGCGGCGATCGACAGCGACGCGTCGTCGGCGAGCGTGTCGAGGTCGACGAGGCGCTCGAGGCCCATCTGGAACGCGTCGTTCTCGTAGGTCATGTCGGCGCCCCAGTTGAAGATCGCGCCCTCGATCCGGCGGATGTCCGACGGCCCGGTCGGCTTGATCCCGAACTCGCCGCCGGCCTCCATGATCGCCTCGTAGACCTGGTTCCCGCGCGACGTGTCCGTGGTGTACACCTCGTAGCCGACCTCCGAGGTCCAGCCGGTTCGTGTGACGACCACCGGGACGCCGGCGATCTTCGCCTCGGTCCAGAAGTAGTACCGCAGGTCAAGGATCGTCTCCCCGAGCAGCTTCACCATCAGGTCCTTCGACTTCGGGCCCTGGACCTGCAGCGGCGCGACGTCGGCCTCCTGGATCGTGACGTCGAGGTCCGGATAGGCGTTGCGGAGCCCACGGGCGAACAGGAGGGCGTCGGAGGAGGCCAGGGCGAACCAGAACGTGTTCTCGCCCATCCGGGTCAGGACCGGGTCGTTGATGATGCCGCCGTCTGCGTCGCAGATCAGGACGTACTTCGCCTGGCCCACCGCGCACGTCGAGAGGTCGCGTGGGGTCAGGAGCTGCGCGAAGCGGAACCCGTCGGGGCCGGAGATCTCCAAGCACCGCTCCACCGAGACGTCCCAGAGCGTGACGTCGTTCAGGAGCGTCTCGAACTCCTCCTCGAAGGACTCGAACCGGATCGGGAAGTACATGTGGTTGTAGACGGTGAAGCCCTGGGGACCGTACTTCTGGGTGGCCTCGTAGTACGGGGTGCGACGGTTGCGGGCGCCCCGCTGGACCAGGCTCATGTCGAACGGCTCGGTCATCGTCCCTCTCTCCTTCGTCCGGGAACCGACCGCATATCGTGCGCGGCAAGGCCGAACGTCGCAACGGCCGCTCTCGACCCCCGGTCACGGCCGATGAACCGCCCCGGGGTCCGAGGCATGTTACGCGTCGGCGGCCGCGTGGACCCGCTCCCCCTCGACGAAGGTCTGGACGCACCGAGCCTCCGCGATCTCCTCGGGCGGGGCGGCGAAGACGTTGCGGTCCAGCACCGCCAGGTCGGCGAACTTCCCCACCTCGATCGAGCCGGTCTCGCGGTCGAGGTGGTTCACGTAGGCGGATCCCATCGTGAAGGCGGCGATCGACGTCCCGAGGTCGAGCCGTTCCTGGGGAAGGAAGGCGTCGGAGCGGTCAACGTGGTGCGGGTAGGTCGGAGGCATCCGCCGGTTCACGGCGACGTGGATCTCCTGCAGCGGATCGGGCGTGGAGACCGACCAGTCGCTGCCCATCGCGAGCATCGCGCCGTGCCGAACGAGGCTCGCGAACGGGTACTGCCAGCGCCAGCGCGGCTCCCCCAGGAACGGGATCGTCAGATCGTCCATCTGGCGCTCGTGGGCAGCCCACAGCGGCTGCGCGTTCGCCACCGCGCGGAGCCGCCGGAAGCGCGGCAGGTCGTCGGGGTGGATCACCTGCAGGTGCGCCAGGTGTGGGCGGGTATCGCTGGAGCCGTTGGCACGCCGCGCCGCCTCGATCGCGTCCAGCGCCTCCCGGACCGCCCGTTCGGCCAGTGCGTGGAAGTGGACCTGGAAGCCGAGCCCGTCCAGCCGCGGCACCGCCTCGTTCAGGACCTCGGGATCGACGAAGCTGATCCCGCGGTTCGCGGTCGGCCGCCCGTCGGCGTCGAGGTAGGGCTCGAGGACGGCGGCGGTGAAGTTCTCGCAGACGCCGTCCTGCATGATCTTCACCGACGTCGCGCGGAAGCGGCCGGCGGACCCCCGCTCGCGCAGCGCCACCAGGTCGTCGATCTGCTCGAGGCCGCGATGCCGGTCCCACCACAGGGCGCCGACCACGCGCGCGGTCAGCTCGCCGCTCGCCCCGGCGGCGAGGTACGCGCCGAACGGTCCATCCCCGTCCCCGATCGCCTCGACGATCGCGTCCTGCCACGCGGTGATGCCGAGCGCGTGGAGGTAGGCCTGCCCTTCGAGCAACCCGCGGCGCGTCAGTTCGGCCGACGGCGTCGGCGCCAGTCGCGAGACCAGGCTCATCGCGCCCTCGTGCAGGGTGCCCATCGGCTCGCCGTCGGCATCGCGCTCGATCCGGCCGTCGGCGGGGTCCGGCGTCGTCGCCGTGACCCCGGCGAGTTCGAGCGCCTTCGAGTTGACCCATCCACCGTGCCCGTCCCGGTTCGGAAGGAACACCGGACGGTCGGGCACCACGGCGTCCAACGCGCCCTTCGGCGGGCATCCGCCGGGGAAGTCGTCGACCGACCACCCGCCGCCCAGGATCCACGGTTCCGACGGCTCCGCCGCCGCGTACGCGGCGACCGTGGCGACGCAGTCCTCGGCCGAGGCGAGGTCGCTCAGGTCGCAGCGGAGCCGGTCGATCCCGCTGTCAACGGGATGGACGTGGGCGTCCTGGAACCCTGGGAGGAGCATCCGACCGCGCAGGTCGATCACCTCGGTGGAGGCATCGATCAGCTCGCGGATCTCCGCGTCGGTCCCGACCGCCACGATCCGTCCGCCGCGGACGGCGACGGCCCGCGCCCATGAGCGGGCGGCGTCCACCGTGTAGACCTCGCCGTTCACGAAGGCCAGATCGGCGGCCGATCCGTTCGCGTGCACCGCGGCTCTCCTCGGGCTCGGGGACCGCGCGAGTCTAGCCGGTCAGGCGAGCTCCACGATGTCGAGGTAGTCGTCGCTCCACGCGTCCACCTGTCCGTCGGGCATCAGCAGGACCCGTTCCGGCGCAAGCGCCTCCACGAACTCCATGTCGTGGCTCACGACCACCATCGCCCCGGGCCATCCCTGCAGCGCCTCGGCGATCGCGGTGCGCGACGGCGGGTCGAGGTTGTTCGTCGGCTCGTCGAGCAGCAGCAGGTTCTTCGAGCCGGCCACCAGCACCGCGAGCGCGAGCTTCGTCTTCTCCCCGCCGGAGAGCGTGCCGGCGTCCTGGAACGCCACCTCGCCGTGCAGTTCGAACATCCCGAGCAGCGTCCGCAGCGTCAGGTCCTCGGCGCGCGAGGCCTCCTGCAGGTGCTGCAGCACCGGCACTCCGGCACGGATCCCCTCGTGCTCCTGCGCGTAGTACCCCGGGACCACGCCGTGCCCGAACGCGAACGTGCCGGTGTCCGCCTCGGTCTCCCCCATCAGGATCCGGAGCAGGCTCGTCTTCCCGGCCCCGTTCAGCCCGAGGATCAGCAGCCGTTCGCCTCGGCCCAGATCGAACGACACGTCCTCGAAGACCGTCGGACCGCCGTAGGACTTCGTGAGGCTCTCGGCGGTCAGCACCGTGCGACCGCTGTGCGGTGGGTCGGGGAACCGGAATCGCACGCGCTTCTCGCGCGCCGGGCCCTCGACCTTCGCGGCGCTGAGGCGAGCGACGCGCGAATCGAGCGTCTTCGCCTTCCGGGCCCGTTTCGCGGTCTGCCCCCGCATCGAATCGGCCAACGTGCGAAGCCGCCGGATCTCCTGCTCCTGACGCTCGGCGAGCTTCGTCAGGCGCACCTCGTCGCGGGCCCGCGATTCCCGATACTGCGAGTATGAGCCCCGGTACTCGACGACGCCTCCCCGGTCCAGGTGCAGGATCCGCGTGATCGACGCGTCCAGGAGCGCCAGGTCGTGGCTCACGACCACCAGCGCCCCCTTGTACGACGCGAGGAACCGCATCAGCCAGGTCTTCGCGTCGACGTCGAGGTGGTTCGTCGGCTCGTCGAGCAACAGGAGATCCGAGCCGCCGAACAGGATCCGCGCGAGCTCGAGCCGGCGACGCTCGCCACCCGAGAGGGCTCGGGCCGGCAGCGCCAGCCGATCGAGCGGGAGCCCGAGGCCCGCCGCGATCGACGAGGCCTCGGACTCGGCCTGGTATCCGCCGAGGCGGCGGTACTCCTCCTCCAGCCGTGCGAACCGCGCGACCTCGCGCTCGGCGTGGGACTCCTCGAGCGCGACGCGGGCCTTCTCCAGCCGCCGGGACAGGTCGACGAGGTCGCGGGCCCCCAGCACGTGTTCGAGCGCCGTCCCTTCCCGGTCCGACCGTTCCCGGCGCGGATCCTGTCGGAGGTAGCCGACCGCGCCGCGGCGCAGCACGGTGCCGGCCGCGGGCGGCTCCTCTCCCGCGAGGACGCGCAGGGTGCTGGTCTTGCCGGCGCCGTTGCGGCCGACGACCCCGACCTTGTCTCCGGGGCGCAGATCGATCGACAGCCCCTCCAAGACGGAACGGCCGGCGACCTCCACCGAAAGATCACGGGCCTCGAGCGCGATCATGGCGCGCACCCTCGGGCCTCGGGGGGATGGGATGCGGCGAAGCGGACGGACATCGGTGGACCTCCTCGGACAAGTGAGCACGGCCGCGATCGCGGCCGCGTGGTGCACGAGGACGGTTCACCAACTCATCTGCCGGACATCGTACGACGGCGGGGCCGCGGGGAACAGCAGCCCGTGGGACCGTTCGGCCGGGTCCTCGCGGTCCCTTGACCGACCGCCGAACGGCTGGTTGCCCGGGAGGCTGCCCCGCGCGCATCATGGGAGCGATGCGCGCCTTCCTCGTTCTGGTGGTACTCGGCGTCCTGGCCTTCGGGGTCTACACGTGGGCGAAGCCGCACGTGCCGAAGCACCCGCCCTCGGTGCCCCATACCGTGACGATCAACATGCCCAACCCGATGGGCAACTGAGGGCGTCGCCGAGCGTTCATCCGGAGTTCTCGGCCACGTCCCTGCGGGGTGGGCCTGCGACCATCCCGGCCCCCTAGCGTCCCCGTTCGCGACGTGCGGGAAGGGGGAACACGCGAATGCGCTGGTACTACGTCACGAACGCAGAGATCGACGGCGAGCCCTACATCGCCGCCGAGTTCATCGAGGGGTGGATCGTGGACGCGTTCCGGCATGAGGCGAGCGGGAGCCTCCTCACGCAGCAAGAGCTCGAGCGGCGGTTCCCCGAAGCGCTGGCCCGCTGGCACGAGCGCACCGAGGAGGCCGTCCTCGCGGACGCAGACCTGGCCGCCGAGCAGGCGCGCCGAGCGTGGCTCCGCTCCCTCACGGACGAGGAGTTCCAGGCCTGGCTGGACCGGGAGTGGCCGCCCCTGGAGTCCGTCTCGGATCCGATCGGTTGACGCACGGGGCGGAAGTCGCCGGCACCGTATCCTCTGGGCGTGGGGGCGGGAGCGGTCGTCGGCATCGACATCGGCGGATCCGGCATCAAGGGAGCGCCGGTCGACCTGTCTGACGGAACACTGACCCGCGAACGCGTGCGACGCCCGACCCCTTCGCCTTCCACGCCCGAAGCTGTCGCCGCCATCCTCATCGAGGTCCTGGAGGAGATCGACGTCGACGGGGGGATCGGGATCACGCTGCCCTCGGTGATCCGCCAGGGCATCGTCGAAACCGCGGCCAACATCGACGAGCGCTGGGTCGGCGTCGACGGTCACGCCCTGTTCGCGGGAACGACGGGCCGTTCCGTCGGGCTGCTGAACGATGCGGACGCCGCCGGTGTCGCCGAGATGCGCTACGGCGCGGGTCGCGGCGAGGACGGCGTCGTGGTCTTGCTGACCCTCGGCACGGGGATCGGCAGCGCGGTGTTCGTGGATGGCGATCTGGTACCGAACACCGAGCTGGGCCACCTCCATCTGCACGGCGGCGACGCGGAACATTGGGCCGCCGATTCCGCGCGCGACCGGCACGACCTGTCGTGGCCCGAGTACGCGCGTCGCGTCCAGGACTACCTGGAGCTCCTCGAGCAGCTGCTTTGGCCCGACCTGCTGATCCTGGGCGGCGGCGTCAGCAAGCACGCCGAGAAGTTCCTCCCGGACATCCGGATCCGGACGCGCGTGGTCCCCGCCACGCTCCTGAACGGTGCCGGCATCGTCGGCGCGGCCCTCTTCGCTCCCGCCGACTGATCGGGCCCACGTCGCTTGCAGCGGCCTCGGCCGAGGAGCACCCTGAGGACATGAGGAGTCGAGGGGTGCCGCCCGCGAACTCGTGGAGGGCCTTCTTCTGGTCCGGAGAGACCGATCCGGCGGGCAACGAGCACGCTACCCGCCGCAGGGTGGCTGCGGCCGCGGGCGCGATCATCGTCTTCGGGTTGCTCGTGGCGTGGGTCGTGATCGGCACGCGGTAGCCGGGAACGGAGTGCCCCGGACACCCGCCCGTCGCGGCGAGACCCCAGCGGGCGCAGCGCCATCACCTCCCGTTCGAGCGCATACTGGCCTCGTGCTCAACAGGGACTTCCCGACGAGCGCCCACCGGGCGTTCGAGGAGCAGGACGATGATGGTGATCGGCCGCCACGGCGGCATCGCATTCGGCGGGCCGTCGCGGTGGCCGTGGCCGCCCTCCTCGTCACCGGCCTGATCCTGGCTTGGGCGATCCTCGGCGCCCGATAGCTCGGCCCAGCCGGAGGCCGGGAAGCATCCCGGGGTAGGTCCGACGCCATCCGCAGCGGCGGCGACGACCAGCTCACGACAGGTTGCCGAGGAACGGAAGTGTCGGAGGGGGGATTTGAACCCCCACGCCCCGTAAGGGGCACTAGGCCCTCAACCTAGCGCGTCTACCAAGTTCCGCCACTCCGACGCGGGACCGGATACTAGCAACCGCTGCGGCCGCGTCCTACGGGTGCCACTTCCACGAGAGCCAGAGCACCGCGAGGCCCCAGATCACCGCGGTGACCACCGTGATCCGGTCGAGCGTGCGCTCCAACGCGGTGCCGCCCGAAAGGTTGTTGCTCCCGCCGAACATGTCCGAGAGGCCACTGCCCCGCCCCGAGTGCATCAGGATCGTCACGATCAGGAACAGCGACGACAGGACCAGCAGGACGATGACGACGGTATCGATCATGCAGGGCTCTCCGGTTCGGGTTCGACGACGGCCTCCGCGGCCGGCTGGGGCTCGGCGGGCATGATAGGCCGGTCCAGCGGGAAGTGACAGGCTGCCAGCTGGCCCGCCGGCTGGAGCTCCAAGATCGGCTCCTCCTCGTAACAGCGCGGCACGTACCGCCGGGCCACGCCCTGGTCGTCCTTCAGCCCCTGCTCGCGGGCCATCGCCTGCGTCCGTGGGCACCGCGGATGGAACCGGCACCCCGGCGGCGGGTCGATCGGCGAGGGAACGTCGCCCTCCAGGATGATCCGGCGCTTCTCCCGCGCCTTGGAGGGGTCCGGCACCGGCACCGCCGACAGCAGCGCTCCCGTGTACGGGTGCCGCGGCTGCGCGTACAGCACCTCGCCGACGCCCGTCTCCACGATCTTGCCGAGGTACATCACCGCGACCCGGTCGGAGACGTGTTGCACGACCGATAGGTCGTGCGCGATGAACAGGATCGTGAGCTTGAACTCGTTCTGCAGGTCTTCCAGGAGGTTCAGGATCTGTGCCTGGACCGAAACGTCGAGCGCCGAAACCGGCTCGTCGCAGACGATCAGCTTCGGACGGAGCGCGAGCGACCGGGCCACACCGATCCGCTGCCGCTGGCCGCCCGAGAACTCGTGCGGGTAGCGGTTGTAGTGCTCAGGGTTGAGGCCCACGAGCTCCATCAGCTGCTGGACCTCGCCCTTGACCTTGTCCTTCGGCACCGTCTTGTGCAGTCGGAACGGCTCGGCGATGATCGCCCCCACCGGCGACCGGGGGTTCAGCGACGCGTACGGATCCTGGAACACCATCTGCATGTCGCGGCGCAACTCCCGGAGCTCCTTGCCGCGCGTGTGCGTGATGTCTTGCCCGTCGAACAGGAGCTGCCCCTCGGTCGCGTCGTACAGGCGCATCACCACGCGGGCCAGCGTCGACTTGCCGCAGCCGGTTTCCCCCACGAGCCCGACGGTCTCCCCCGGATAGACCTCGAGGTCGACCCCGTCGACCGCGTGCACGTTCCCGATCCGATGCTGGATCAGGATCCCCTGGGTGATCGGGAAGTACTTCTTGATGCCGATCAGCTTGACGAGCGGCTCGCCGCGTGGCGTATCGGGCTCCACGCCTCGCTCGTTCACCTCGACGCTCATCGGTCGACCAGCACCTCCTCCTGGAGGATCCGGTCCTTGTCCGCCAGGCTGAGGTGACAGGCGGACGCGTGATGACCGTCGATCGGCAGGAGTTCCGGCACGTCCTTGCGGCACCGGTCGAACGCGTAGGCGCACCGAGGGTTGAACGCGCATCCCGACGGCACGTGGATCAGAGACGGCGGAAGGCCCGGGATCGGGGTCAGTCGCTCGGTCACCTCGCCGAGCCGTGGGATCGACTGCAAGAGGCCCCAGGTGTATGGGTGATGCGGCCGGTAGTAGATGTCGTCGGTCCGGCCGTACTCGGCGATCTTCCCGGCGTACATCACCGCGATGTTGTCGCAATGCTCGGCCACGACACCCAGGTCGTGCGTGATGATGATCACGGCCGCATTGAACTCGTGCTTCAGCGTTCCGATCAGCTCGAGGATCTGCGCCTGGACCGTCACGTCCAGGGCCGTGGTCGGCTCGTCGGCGATCAACAGGTCGGGGTTCAACGACAGAGCCATCGCGATCATCGCGCGCTGCCGCATCCCGCCCGAGAACTCGTGGGGGTACTGCCGGGCCCGGTCCTTCGGCTGGGCGATCCTGACCCGGTCGAGCATCTCGACCGCCTGGGCGAAGGCCTCCTTCTTCGAGACGTCCCGGTGCTGCAGGATCGCCTCGGCGATCTGATCGCCGACCCGGTAATACGGATGCAGCGATGTCATCGGGTCCTGGAAGATCATCGAGATCTTCGCGCCGCGGATCTTGCGCATCTCGTCGGCCGGCAGGTCGAGCAGTTCCTGCCCCTCGAACACCACGTCGCCGCTGATATCGGCCTGCTTGCGGGTCACCAGACCCATCACGGTCAGTGAGCTGACCGACTTCCCCGATCCCGACTCGCCGACGATCCCCAGCGTCTCACCGGGCTGGATCGAGTACGAGATGCCGTCGACCGCCTTGACCAGACCGTCGTCCGTGGGGAAATGGACGTGCAGGTCTTTGACCTCCAAGAGCGGTTCGGGCATGCGGTCTCCTACGTCAGGCGGACGCGAGGGTCGAGGAAGGCGTAGACGATGTCGACCAAGAGGTTCGCGACCACGATGAAGACCGCCGCGACGATCGTCACGCCCATCACCGCCGGGAAGTCGGTCAGGTAGAGCGAGTTCAACGCGTACACGCCGAGCCCCGGGATCGAGAACACCTGCTCCGTGATCACGGCCCCGCCGAGCAGGGTCGCGAAGTCCAGACCCACCATCGTCACGACCGGCGTGAGCGAGGCTCGCAGCCCGTGCTTATAGGTGACGGTCCGCTCCGACAGACCCTTCGCCCGCGCCGTGCGGATGTAGTCCTCCGACATCGTCTCGAGCATGTTGCTCCGCACGACACGCGTATAGAACGCGGCCGACGTCACCGCCAGCGTGATCCACGCCAGGATGTACTTCCCCTGCCAGATCGAGTCCCACCAGTTCGCACCGATGTTGATGCCGGTCGGCGGCGCCCAGCCGAGCTGGTAGTAGAACACGAAGATCAGCAGCAGGCCGAGCCAGAACGTCGGCATCGAGACCCCGACGAGTGCGAAGACCATGGCGGATCGGTCGGCGACGCTTCGGCGTTTGACCGCGGAGAGGATGCCGATCGGGATCCCGATCGCCAACCACAGGATCGTCGCACCGATCGTCAGCACGGCCGTGTACGGGAACCTCCGGATGATCTCGTCCTTCACGGCAACCCGGTTCGACCAGGAGTAGTAGACCTGCTCGTTCAGGAACCAGCCCGGGAACGGCACCAACCCCTTCGCGAACCGCGAGTACTGCACCCAGATCGGTCGGTCGAGCCCGACGTTGTGCCGGACGATCGCGAGCGTCTCGGGTGATGCGCCCTTGCCGGCGAGCCGCCGGGCAGGGTCGCCCGGCGGAAGCTTCACGAAGATGAAGAAGGTGGCGAGGGAGATGATCCAGAGCACCAGGATCATGAACAACGTCCTGCGGATCAGGTACCGACCCATGCCGTCCCCTTCGTCCGCGGCGGTGGGGGCCCCGGAGGGCCCCCACCGTTCCCCGGTGGTACGTGTCTCGTCAGATCAGGATGCCCCGCCGTTCGCCAGTGACATCTGGCTCGGGTCGCCGACACCGGCGAACTGATCGTACGAGTAGTTCACGATCCGCTCGCCCAGGACATCGATGTTCGTCCCGAAGCGACGCGGGATCAACGGAACGATCTGCGTCATGACCTTCACGTCCAGGTCCGCCCAGCACTGGTTGGCCTCGTCACCGAGCGGCATCCCGTGGCACTTCGTGATGTCGTCGGTGATGGCCGGCAGCGGGCTCGGGATGTTGGTGTATCCCGCCTTCTGCAGGGCCTGGGTCGTGGTGCCCATGAACGAGTAGTTCGATCCGTTCTCGCCTCCATCGAGCAGCGGGTAGAAGAAGGTGTACGGGTCCGAGAAGTCCTTCCCCCAACCCGCCTGGCAGAACGCCGTGTGCGACGCGAGCGTCGCGCACTTCGTGACCAGCGCGTTGTACGACAGCTGCTTGATGTTCAGCTTGATGCCGATCGGCGCGAAGCTCTGGCTCATGATGTTCAGCGCCTTCAGGGCATCGTTGTCGTTCGTGACGGTCAGGGCGTCGATCGTGCAGTCGGGCCCGTCGCACTTCCCGTCGCCGTTCGTGTCGTACTTCGACTGCTTCATCTCGTCCTGGGCCTTCG
>Ga0187785_10000073_pt1 | contig 35807 bp, 28 predicted proteins | sample 0815_BV2_4_20_MG_FD_132466 | JGI IMG/M metagenome (GOLD analysis project Ga0187785, IMG submission 132466) | Tropical peat soil microbial communities from peatlands in Department of Meta, Colombia - 0815_BV2_4_20_MG | ecosystem: Environmental > Terrestrial > Soil > Wetlands > Peat | place...
AAGGCAAAGAATCCCTTCAGACCCTGATCGCCTGGAAGATTTCAAGGTAGTTGAAACGACAGTGGTACGGGCGTTGTCGCTCTACGGTCTGGAAAATCTCGGGGGCGGCGACGGATGAAATTTCTCCCGGGCGGTTTTCAGATACGCCTTGCGCACATACGAAGGGCAGTCTTTGTACGCGGATTTGGTTTTTAGAAGAAAGGCCGACCATGCCCATGAAGGATGCAGTTTTCTGAATTTCGCCACATCAGCAGCGGCAGCAGTGTTCACTTGGCGGATTCTCTGGGGACACGCTGATTGCCCCGGGCTCTGGAAGGGAGTCTTTCGACCCATGAGACGAACTGCCTCGCACGAGTTCACCTCGATGAATATGGCGGACAGCACGGCAAAGGACCATATGAGGATTTTGGCCACCTGGTACACTCCTGCAAGCAGAGACGGTCGGTGAACGACACTATTATACTGTTATTTGCCACGACTGAGAATGCCCATCAACGCTCCGGGCTGTCGTGCTGTTACGATCCCGAATTCGTGTTAATGTCCGACAGTGTCTTGAAGAAATTGGCCACATCCGCAACGGTCAGGAAATATTGCTCCATGAAGACCCGCAGGTCGCGCACGTACGTCTTGGGAACATAAATCACGTCGTACGGTTTTACGAGGATTTCCGAGGACATGTCGCCGATGTCCAGAAGTCTTTTCACGTCCAAACGCCTGCCGATGGGTTTGCCGTAGATGTTCTTCGATATCAGGATCACGCTGGTGAGATCTGCAGTATCAGACTGAGCCCCTCCAGCCAGCGCAATCGCCTGGAGAGGTGTAATCGGCTGCCTGATTTCATATGCACCGGGCAACCTGACTTCGCCAAGCACGTACACCTTGCGGGATCTTGCCGTGTTCAGAGCGATGGAGGCCACGACGTTCTTCAGTTCCCCGGACCGGTACAGCTTGTTCACCGTGCGCTCCACGTCGTTGACCGTGTGGCCAGCCGCGAGGATACGGTCTTTGAGGAGGGGCAGATCGATCGTTCCGTCCGGTTTGACGGTCACCTGGACCTGCTGGCCGTTGGTCAACGTGGTGAGGGACTCCACTAGCCGCTTTATTTTCTGATAAAACTGGCTCACCGAAACGGTGACCATTTTGTATGCCTTGAATTTGGGATCCATGTCGCCATTTTTGAGAATGTTGGCGAGTCGCAATTTTTCTTCTATCCTGCGGGCGAGGTCTTCCGGCGACAAACCTACGGCCTTGACATCACCTATTCCTGGTAGTGTAATCATGCCGTCGGGCCGTATGACCACCTGACGGTCCAGCTCGGGATCCAGGATGAATTCGATATCCACGACATCGAGGGTGTCGAGCTTGTACGATCCTGCGGGAATAGTCCATTCGGTCTGAAAATTGACCGACAGTTGATCGTCCGGCCCCAATCGGTAATTCCTGCAGACGATGTCAAAGGCCTCGGCGAGATCGTAGAGCTGCGGTTCCTTGCTGGGTCCCGGGGACGGTCTGAAGGGAGATGGCACAAGCCCGATGCAGCCCTGGAGGACAAGGGCGATGAGTGTCGCTGCGAGTATCGTCCGCTTGGGAAGCTTTGGTCTATAATTCAGCATACTTAAAATCTTTTCAAAAGATATTACTTTAAGTTCTGAATCTAATATATCATATTTATAGAGGTTTTGTCAATATAGTTGTGAACAAAACCAGAAGCCTTTTCCCTGGATCGACCCCATGATCGACCTCCACAATCACTTGCTACCAGCACTCGATGACGGCTCACCCGACATGGCCGAAACCATGCGCATGGCGCGTATCGCGTTCGGTGACGGAATACGGACTATCGTGGCAACTCCTCATTCCTTCAACGGGGAGTTCGTGACTGATCCCGTCGCGATCAAATCGCACGTGTGGCAGGTGAATGAAATTCTTGGGCGGGAAGGAATCGATGTGAAAGTTCTTCCCGGCATGGAGATAAGAATAGTGCCCAACCTCGTGGAGCTGATTTCTCGGGGTATGCTCCTGGCGCTCAACGAGGGGAGGTATTTCTTGATGGAATTTCCCCAGGCGCATGTCCCCGCTGCGTTCGACAGATTTTTGGATACAGTGCGTGCCCTGGACTATGGCGTCGTCATCGGTCATCCGGAGAAGAACCTTCACATTCAGCACAATACCGAATGGCTGGGAGGGGTTCTGGAACGGCTGCATTCGTGGGATCTTGTTGTTCAGATTTCCGCGGACAGTTTGACCGGGGCTGCTGGCCGGGCAGCCTACCGGACGGCTCGCACTCTGCTAAAACAGAACCTCGTGCATGTCATCGCGACGGATGCTCATTCGTCGGTGCACAGGCCGCCTCGCCTGTCGAAAGCCGTAGCGGTCGCTGCTCGCATCGTGGGCCAGGAAAAAGCTCACCAACTGGTGACGGACATTCCTGACGCCATCCTGAGGGGCACAGGATTTCCCAGTCTGGCGGAACCGGAGGCTCCCAGGAAGTGGTGGAACGTGTTCTGACACGAATACGGGTGGGAATACGGTCCTTGTAAGGGGCTTGCCAAGAATGCCGTCCCGAACACCCTGGCAGAAATATACCGCATCTTGGGGAACCTGTAAGTCCAGGGAAAGAATTCGGCATGCGGCGAGCGTCATAGCAGTTCTCGGAAATTGTGTCGGATTGTCTCAAAATTCCGGCTCGCATGCCGGTGGTCCAATCATGTCATTGCGAGGAGCGGAGCGACGAAGCAATCTCATTTGTGGCCGGTTGGAGATTGCTTCGGGCTTTGCCCTCGCAATGGCAATCGGCCAATCCTTTTTCGTAATCAAAACCGACATTTCTTTTGAGGATCCCTAAAGAATGTCTTGAGGTGGGGTTCGGAGAACTTCTTACAAGCTGTGCTTCTCCGATTTCACGTTCTTGAATGCGAAATGGCGCGACCCGGTTCGTCACGGATGCTCTGCCTGAGAGGCTTCCACAGCCTGGACCAGTACGCCATAAAAACTCGCCGGGCCCGTCTTTTTGTGCACCGCGTCGTATTTCCATCCAAGATGCTGCAGACACACTGCGCAATTCAGAAATCTCCAGCCGTATCCTCCGAACCAGGAGTGTTCGAGAAATAGCTCATTGTGTATCAGCACGTTTTCGCAGAACTGGAACGTTCGGAAATCACAGCGGATGCCTGAAGGATTTACAAAGGAATGTTCATCAGTTCCGTAGATCTTTATGATCGCGTTTGAATGGGTGATTGCCGCTCCGCACACTGCGCAGCGATATATGGTTCCCGGTTGGTCTTCCTTGCGAATCTTCACGTATCCGATCATAGGGACAGTATACAGCAGACAGGCGTCGGCGTAAGCATGGCAGCCTGCGGCCGATGCGAGAAGCCAATGTGCTTTCGAATAAGATTGGGGGCACCTTCATTGTAAAGAATGTCCTTCCGATTCCAGGTGCTTGAAATCGCATTGGTGTGAGTTCTATACTAATCCTGGAAAGTATTGTCGGATTGATTAGCCTTTCTTTGTGTGGTGTCCCGCAAAAAGCTTTCAAATCACTGACCTGGCCAGCACGCGAATCAGTGTCATTGCGAAGAGCGACGCGACGAAGCAATCTCGCTTTGGCGAACGAGATTGCTTCGGGCCTTGTCCTCGTAATGACAAACTTGTGGCATCTCGCATAGCCAATCCGCGATTTCTCTTGATACTCCCTATACGGCCAGCTTATGCCGGTTGGGGGAAGCTTCTATTCTGTCGGACCGATAGTCGGGAGGATGAGCCGATCACAATTTCGAGACGAAGCCTTCGCTTACGAGGTTCTGCTTGACCTTTCCCCCCATGCCCTTGGGGACGCGGAGCGGAAATCCCGACTGACTCCTCTTATCCGGTACGGGCAAGACCCCCACCGAAGGATCCACTCCAGGGTTCAGTTCCCATATTGCCCTTGGACTTGTGCCGGACCACTTCGCCACAAGATGGAGCGGCAATTCCTTGAGAAGTTTCAGACGGTCCAGAGAATCGAAAGCCAGGGGTGGCAGCGGTGAAACCGCAACGCCGTAAAAGTCGCGGTGAGTGTCGATGATCTTGAAGGCCACGAGACGCGGTATGAAGGCTTCGGAAAACGGTGGCATGACAAGATCCCAATAGGAGTATCCTCTTGCCTTTCCCAGCACGGCCTCGACCTTGTCCAGGCCGTCCGTATACGAGCAGATGGCGAGCAGCCAGTCACCGACATTGGGCCGTTTCAAGATACCCTGCAAAATGTTGCAGGCGATTTTGGTGGACAGTACCGGATCCCTGCGATCGTCCCAGTCATTCGTCACCACCCACGGAGAATTTGCAGGGTCTTTCTTATCCTTTACCGAACCGAGCGCCCACCATCCAACCCCGCCTGTACGGGTCTTGGAGTTGGGCAGGAAATCGCTCAAGAGAACGGCCAGGTAGAGGAGATCGGGCGGAACCTTTTCTTCCTGGAGTATCTGTCCCATGATGGGTCCGTACACGGCCATCCTGTCGAAGCATTCCATGATGCTCGCCCGGCGATCCATAAGAAGAAAATTCATCTGATCCATGACCCGAGACCACACATCACGACGGTCGATGGGAATGGCGATTCCGGCGAACGCGATCCCCTGACTCTGGACGTCCGGAGGCAATACATAATTCGTCTTGGAGAATCCCCCCTGAGTCGTGGCCCAGGATCGATCTACGGCATGCGAATATGTCACAGCACAGGCAAGGAGGATCAGTCCTGACATCATCATGCGAATGGAGTGGTGGTACACTGCTCGGATCATCGGAGGACTCTTGCGGGTGAGGCGCTGCTCCCGTGAAGATCTGCTTGATGAGTCTTCAGCAGGGGTAGCACCCGTTGCGTGCGTTTCATGCATACAAGTGTCAAGTGTCGCCACGAGCACGGGCGCAGGGACCACGAGCAAGTCGGTGGCTCGTGGGCCCGGCTACTGATAATATCCTGGGGCGTACGAACCGTATCCGTTCCGCCGCGCGGGCCCGGGGACAGTGTTCTGGTTTTGGGCGGATTGATGATCGATTCCCGAACCGGAATATTGAGAGGGAGGGTTCGGGCTTTCCCGTTTGTACTGGACATATGCTTCTTCCGCCATCAATTCCTGCAGTTCGGTAAGGAGCCTGTTTCTCTCCCGGACGACGCCATTGAGGTCGGCCTTTGGTGAATGAGAGCGCTTGGGAGAATCGGAAAGTCCGCACTTGCGCAACTGCTCGAACGCCCATTTCTCACGGTTGGCAGCCTCGATGCCCTTGCTGCCTGCTTCCTCAATTCTCCGGTTTCTTTCTTTCAGAACCACTTGCACGTTCTGGGCTACTGAAAGTCGCTTATCGTCAGCCAACAGACTGTTTATTCTGGGTTCGATGGTTTCTTGTTTCGTCTCACGCAGAGAGTCGACCGCATGTGCCAACTGTTCGTAGGCTGATCTCCATTGTGCATATTCCTCCGGGCACGGTGAGGAATCCGATGCAGTCGAGGCATGAGATACCTGGAAAACTATGGTCAGGATCAGGCTCAATACGGCGAACGGTCTGCTCATCAAGACGAATCCCTCTCATCCTTCTTCAGAAAGAAACCGAAAAAATCGCTCGTGTAGCTGCGATCGTACCTGTTCAGGGTGTCTCTTTGTTCCGGCGATAGTTTGGCTTTTTTTTCTATTATTCCGTTATCGTTTAGATAATAAAGATTTGCCACAACATTGTGGGGATTTGCGTCGCCGTGAATTGCCCGGTCGCATCCTGCCAGCACCATCGCCTTTGCGAGATCTTTTGTGCTGATATGGTGGCCGGCAGCAAACACAAGGTTCCCGTCTTTGCGTATGCCGAATGCGCTGCGGGTGGCGATGAACCAGTCCGGGCCATAGTTCGGAGCCGGAGCGTATCCACCGAACCCGTTCCACCATGCCTGTTCCGGTGTTTGTTCTTCGGAGAGCAGAAATCCCAGCCCGATTTCAGCGTCGGACGGTTTGCCCCCTTTCTGAACAGTATCCACCACTTTTCCGTCTCTTACGATGAGATGTCTGAGCTGTCGGGCATCCCGGACGAGCGACGTCGGGATTCCCTCGTTCCATTCCAAAATGTCTACGGAATCATCGCGATACACCACCACAGTAGCCATTCCCGGATAAAGCGGCTTGAGCACTTTGCCTCTGAAAATTGCGCCCGCCTCGCCGGAGTGTTTTTGCTTCCACAATGCGTTGGTCACAGCCAGAAGGGCCGATTTATATTGAGGTTCGATGCTGGCCGTTTCACCGGATCCGCCCGGCTCGCCGGAACCGATATACAGCTTCATGGACAGACGTTTCATATCAAACACGAGCATGTGAACGATCGCGTTGGGATATTCGACGCTCGGCCGATAACTCGTGCGGTATAGCGCCGGCTGTCCGTCCGTCCCCGTCGGCATACCCTGGGAACGCCATACGCCTTCCCCCGGTAATTCCGGGGCTGTATACAGAGGGCGAATGTTCTTCAACACGATGCTGCAAAAGGGCGCAACACTGTAATGTGTAGGCAGCTCGCCCGGATGATGCACCAGGATGGATGAGTTGCCCGCTCCGGAAAAAACCGGTTTGATTCCTAGAAGTTCTGCGGCCGGACTCATGGGGGCGCGTCCGGGCGCCGGGACCGAGGCAGTCGATCTTTCCACAGCTTGCGGCGGAGCTGGTTCGGACGTGTTCGTGGCCGAGGTTTGCGCAGGAATATCTCCCGGCCCGGAAGCAGACGATGAAGGGAGCACATTCCCGCCGAGCAGAAGCATCCAGAACGGCTGGGTATCGTCAATATCAGCTGCTCGAGCTGTCAACGAAGTGGACAGAACCAGGAGAACCGCGGATAGCAGGACCCCTCTCCACCGATCCCACCAATACCCGGACTGCACTGCAGCACAACGGCGCTGCGCTCGTCTTTCCGGGTCCGTTTTCGCGGACCGTGAGGACCTCTTGTTGACGGTTGACTTTGCCATGATCATCAGCTATTGCATACCCCAATTCTCAATTGAAAGGACTGGTAAACGCCGGACCCGAATAATTGGCCCTTGAGGCACACTCTTCTTGTAACAGTTCCGGTTCGGGCCGTCAAGCCGGGGGTTTCAGCGGAACATGCAGGAGTGCCGGCAACTTAATGAAAGGACACGATAATGCTCCGGTCTGTCATTCTGATCGCGCTAGCGGCAGTCCTGTGCCTGGAAAGTCCGGTTGTTGCGGAAACGGCGGAAGACTTGTTTGATGAAGCCGCCGTGGCCGAGCGTGCAGGGAATCTGGATTCCGCAATAGACCTGCTGGCTAGATCCGCAGAATTGGACCCCGAGAATGCCTCAATTTTCAATAACCGAGGGATTATCCTTGCAAAACTGAAAAAATTTCAACTTGCTGTGGAAGATTTCAACCGGGCCGCCCGGCTCAATCCCGAAGATGCCAGAACCTTCAATAACAGGGGCATGGTGTATCAGCAGATGGGCGACCCGGACCGGGCCATGCACGATTTCGATACAGCGCTGGAACTGGAGCCCGATCATCTCGGGACACTGTACAACAGAGCTGCATTGCGGGCAAAACTGAATGCGCCCGCAGCCGCTCTGTCGGATGTGCGCATTCTGTTGCGCTTGGACGAAAACAATTCCAGGGGCCGCCTGCTTCTGGGGAGAATCTACTTGACCGAAGGCGCAGCAGACAAAGCCCAGCAAGAGTTCGCAGCGGTGCTCCGCAGCGATCCGGACAACACCGAGGCCTTGAACGGGAGCGGAGACGCATATTTCATGCGCGGCAACTTCGGCAATGCGGTCAAATCCTACACCGAAGCCCTGAAACGCTCCGGAAACGATGCCAAACTGTTCGCTAACCGGTGCTCCAGCCTGATTCGGATCGGAGAATATCAACACGCCGTGAGGGATTGCGAACAGGCGTTAGCCCTCGAACCGGACTCGCCCCTGGTGCGTCACAGCCTCGGAATAGCGTACGCCGCATCGAACAAGCACTCGCAGGCAGTGGAGGCTTTCAGTGCTGCAATACACTTCGACGACCGGAGGCCGGATTTTTTCATTAACAGGGGAATTTCCTACAAAGCGCTCGGTGAGGACGACAAGGCGGTCGCCGATTTTACTCGTGCGGTGGAATTGGACCCGCGAAACGCGGATGCATACAACAACCGGGCGAGCATCCTGTGGGGGAGAGGCGATCTCTCCAAGTCCGCGGACGATTTCACCAGGGCTCTAGAACTCAATCCGAAACACATCCCGGCATACAAGAATCTGTCCGCGGTCTATATCGCAGCAAATGATCCGGACGCGGCAATTCAGTCTCTACAGAATGGCCTGAGAATTTTTCCCAAGGATGCAGACATGTTGGCCGGCATGGGCGATGCTTGGGCCGCGAAACAAAAGACGGATCGCGCGCTGTCCTTTTATAAGAAAGCTTTCGAAAGAGCTTCCTCTCCCGAGCAAAAGTCACGGATACACATTCGGGTGGGACTCGCAATGGAAGCGTCGGGGTCCCCGGCCAGAGCACTGCAAAGTTATGAGAAAGCCCTGGAATTGGCCGAAGATCCCGCCACGAGACAAAAGCTTACAAAAAAAATCAACGAATTGAAGACACCATAGGACGATTCCCGGCCTGTCCAGCACTTCTCACGTCCTGCGACCGAACTGCTGACGGGCGCTTACGGCTACCATCGGAGGGCCGCGATAATGTATTTTGCAGATCTTCACATTCACTCGAAGTATTCAATGGCCACTTCCAGAGACTGCAACTTGATGGAATTAGCGCGATGGGCAGCCTTCAAAGGAATCCTGGTTCTTGCGACAGGGGATTTCACCCATCCCCAGTGGAGCGCCGAGATCCGGGAAATGCTTGAGGAAGCTGAAGGCGGCCTGCTGAGGCTCAAGAAGGAGTATGTCCCGAACAAAGCTCCGGTCGCTGATGGTTTTGGACCCGAAGACGTCCGTTTTATGCTCAATGTTGAAATAAGTTCCATTTACAAAAAAAACGGCGCAACCAGGAAAGTTCACAACTTGGTTTTCATGCCCGACATGGATGCTATGGAGAGGTTCAATGCGCGGCTGGACAAGATGGGAAACATACGGTCCGACGGCCGTCCGATCTTGGGAGTGGACAGCAGAACAATTCTTGAGATTGCCCTGGAAACAGCCGCTGATTCGTTTGTGATTCCCGCCCACGTGTGGACTCCGTGGTTTTCCGTTCTCGGTTCGAAATCAGGATTCGATTCAATAGAGGAATGCTTCGACGATCTCGCTCCGTACGTATTCGCTTTGGAAACGGGCTTATCATCGGACCCAGAAATGAATCATCTGGTGAGTTCCCTGGACAAGTACACGCTCATTTCCAATTCCGATACGCATTCCCCGGCGAAGCTCGGCCGTGAAGCCAACATCTTCAACGGGCCTCCGGGCTATTTGGCTATCCGTGAAGCAATCAAACGGGGAACGGAGGCGACGCCTGCCTCCGGAAGTCCCGATACCGGATGGGCAATTGCGGAATCATCCAGCACGGAGCCGCAGTTCGTGGGAACCATCGAATTTTTTCCGGAAGAAGGAAAATACCACCTGGACGGGCACAGAAAATGCCAGACGAGACTCGATCCTCAGGAAACCGCAAAATTGAAGGGCCTATGCCCTGCATGCGGTCGTGAGGTAACCGTTGGGGTGATGAATCGCGTAATGGAACTCGCGGATCGTAAAAAGGGGGTGACGCCCGGGCGTGCCGCACCCTTTTGGAGAATGGTTCCCCTATCGGAAATTGTTGCCCAGACCCTGAATGTCGGACAGGCTTCGAAAAAAGTGGCAGCCATGTACGCGGATCTGGTCCGGAAAATCGGACCGGAACTCTCCATCTTGTGGCAGTTTCCGTTGGATCGCGTGTCCAGGCATGCGCCGGAGATTATTGTTGAGGCGATAAGGCGAGTCAGGAAGGGCGAGGTCTTCATAAAGGCCGGTTTCGACGGTGAATATGGAACCGTCGAGCTGTTCGGCCACGGCGAGCGCGAAATGTTTTCCGGACAGGCAGCCTTCGTGCCGGCCGAAGCCCCCGTTTCTCCGCGGCCCGCCACGAAAGCCAGTACCGCCCGGGTGAAGAGGAGGCCCAAAAAGTCCAAGGCGCCGGGTCCGTCGGAGGACCCATACCCGGGACTCAACGCGGATCAAGAAGAAGCCATCGCGGAAATAGGACGGCCGGTTCTCGTCCAGGCGGGGCCGGGAACGGGTAAAACTCGAACACTGACTGAACGCATTGCTTCCCTCCTGGAACGCTCCGTCACCCAGCCCGAAAAAATCACCGCGGTGACCTTCACTCGCAAAGCAGCTCGCGAGATGCGCGAACGACTTGCAGCTCTGAGGCCTGAGCACGCGGGGACGATATGGGTGGGCACCTTCCATCAGTTAGGGGCCAGGATTCTCGAGTATTTTCATCATGCAGGCGTTTGGCCGCGGAGAAACCGGATCCTGGATGAAGACGAAGCGCTTGCTCTGTTTCGCAGCCAGTTGAAAACAGCGGACTTGAAATGCTCGGCAGGGGAAGCGACTTCTCTTTTTAATGAAATCGGCCTCCTGAAGCAGAACCTGGTACCAGCTGAAGATGCCGATCTCTTGGCCCGAACTGCTCGGGCGTACGATCTCTACGAGAAGAAATTACGAGATGAAGACGCCTACGACCTCGACGATCTCATCGGGATACCCGTGAAGCTCCTCAGTGGAAACCCTTCCACCGCCTTGCGGATTGCCGAACAGTGGGCAGATCATCTTCTGGTAGACGAGTTCCAGGACGTGAACAAGGCGCAGTACGAGCTGGTTCGTCTCCTTTCGCGCCCCGACGGCAGAGGATTGTTCGTGATCGGCGACCCGAACCAGGCAATTTACGGTTTCAGGGGGTCCGATGTCGGTTTCTTTTTCCGCTTTTGCAACGACTATCCCTCTGCGCAGGCCGTATGCCTCCGGAGAAATTATCGGTCTCACGCGAACCTTACGCAGGCTGCCGGTGCCATGCTGGGTCCGGTGGAGCCGGACCGGGCGATCACGGCAGAAAAACAGGGCTCGTCCCGCGTAAACCTGGTGCAGCTCCCCAGCCCGGCTGCTGAGGGGGAATTTATCATTCGCACCATCGATGCAGCTTTAGGAGGAACTTCTTTTTACGCTCTGGATTCGCGAAGTGTTTCGGGCGACAACCGGCAATGGGGATTCAAGGACTTTGCAGTGGTATATCGCCTTAATGCCATAGGTGATGCGCTGGAAGAAATTTTCAGGAAATCCAATATCCCCTTTCAGCGTGCATCCAGATCCTGTGCCCGCGAAGAAGCCGAGGCACTCGATCCTCGGGCGGAAGCCGTAAGTCTTATGACGATTCATGCTTCCAAGGGTTTGGAATTTCCTGTAGTATTCATAGCAGGATGCGAGGACGGAATTATTCCGTACGTCCCGCCGGACGGGCAACGGACTGCTGACTTGGATGAAGAAAAACGCCTGTTGTATGTAGCAATGACCCGAGCCGCGGAGGACCTGTACATCCTGCATTGTCACAGCCGGTCGCTGTATGGGGTGCAGTCGGTGTATGTCATCTCCAGATTTCTCGAGGCCGCGGACCCGACGCTGTATGAATTCCGCAATCCTCTGGCAAAGAAACGGATCCGGGGTCCGTCCCAGTGCGAATTGTTCGGATAGTTCTCGGGCCCGGGAAGTTGCCGGCTGCTGGTAACGCCCCAGTTACGGACGGCAAAAGGCTGTCATTGCGAGCGCAGCGAAGCAATCTCTGCCTTTAAATATCGAGATTGCTTCGCCGTTTCACTCCTCGCAATGACAAAGGCACTTCCCCCGAGTAACTGAATGATTATTACGGCTGCCGGGAAAGACGCCTTGACAAAAACAGGATATTAGTATATTGCTATATTATCAATGACAGGAGGCTGCATAGCTTGTTCAGGTGTAGATTCCCCGTTGAGGCGACTGTCCTAATACTCACCCTGATTTCCATCGCATGCCCTGCATGGGCAATGGCTCCGGGTGGTCTGGAAAAATCCGATTTTCAATTCTTCACGAATCCCCCTCCTGCAAACGATTTGAAAATGGGTACCAGCGAGGGGGGAATTCTGAATCTTTCGGATCTGAAGGGAAGGGTTGTCCTCCTGAACTTCTGGCGGAAAGATTGTCAGTATTGCGATCTCGAAAAGGGACAGCTCAAGAGCATGCTTCAGCACGTGAATCCCGCAGATGTCACGGTTCTCTGCGTAAATTTGTGGGACAGTCCGGCGTGGGTGCGGCAATATGCGAAGAAAAATGGTCATAATCTCAACGTATTATCCAAAGTCGAGGGTCGGCAAGCGATCGTGGAAAATGTTGTCGGAGGCCGCCCGTTGGGCTATTACGTGGTGAATGACAACCGGGAGGCGGTTTACGAAGTGAGGGGGTTTCCATCGACGTATGTGATCAATAAAGAGGGTCGCGTCCTGGCGTCGCATCTGGGATTGGCCCGGTGGAACTCGCCTCCTATTCGTAACTGGATCCTTGAACTCGCCCGTGCAGGAACTGCTGGGCCCCGAAACGAGTCCAAGACGAACGGAGAGGTCGAACTTCCGGCATGGATGGACCGGTTGCTCAGTAATGCCACTGCAGGCCCCCGTAAGTTGAGCGATAATCCCCGTTGAGGCTGGTGGCAAACACATTCATTGCCCGCACGAACATGACCGAGGGGAAATTATGGAGACGCTCATATTGATCGCTATTGTTGTGGGTTGGATTCTCTTGAACAAGTGGATTCTTCCCAGATTCGGGATATCCACGTGAATGTCGCCGGCATGCGGCCCCGGGGACAGGGCCGAAATGGATTCAACCCGACACCGGCACGAAAGAGGCACCGGTGCCGACGGAAGGTGACCAATGAAATCTTTGGCCGATGTAAAGACGGGTTCCGAACAGGACGTCGATGAGCTTTTTCAGGAGATCAAGAAGAAGGAATTCAGCAGGGAAGCCGAAATTTTTAAGGCGTTGGGACATCCCATTCGTCTGAAGATCGTCTACGGTTTGCTCAAAGTGGGGGGCTGTAATGTGAAAAATATGCAGGAATGCCTGGGACTGCATCAAGCCACCGTTTCCCAGCACCTCATACACCTCAAGAGTCGAGGGATCATTACTTCCACGCGGCAGGGCCTGGAAATGGTGTACAAGGTTACTGATTCCTGGGCGGAATGCATCATCGACAACATAGAAAAGCGCCATAAAGAAGAAGCTGCCAAGTAGAGTTCATTCCCTTACGATTCTCGCTCGCATTCGTTCCGGGATGCGTTTTTCGTTTCTCAGCCTTCCAATCCGACACCGTTCGTGTATATTTAGCCTCATAACCTGTTGCGCTCCGCAGCCGTGAAAATCGCAAAGAAAAAAGGAAGCAGTCATGGCCGATCTCGTGCGGTTCGGGGTTTCCATACCAGATGATTTGCTGGACAAATTCGACGGTCTTATCTCCAAGAAGGGTTACACGAACCGATCCGAGGCCATCCGCGACCTGATAAGGGATCGCCTGGTGGAGGATCAGTGGACCGAAACCGCACACGATGTGGTAGGTACGGCTACGGTGGTGTACAACCACGAGCAAAGCGATCTTGCGCAAAAGCTGACTGAAATTCAGCACAAGAAGCACAACCTCATTGTTTCGGCCGTTCACGTTCACCTCGATAAGCACAACTGCCTCGAGGTCCTTATTATGCGGGGTAAGGCGGAGGACGTAAAAAAAATCGGTGAGCTTCTCATTTCCACCCGAGGGGTCAAACACGGTAAAATTACCATGACCACCACGGGCAAGGAACTCGATTGATGCCATTGTGCTTTCACATGTTTGAAATCGGGCACGCCCGTTTACACTCGGGTTCCCCCAATCTTATACGCATTCGCCACAAGTTTTATGAGATTGGCGGGCTGGGGGCTCTCCTGAGCGCAGTAATGAGACGGCTCTGCGTAGTCCGCAGCGAAGGAGTGCCCCGAGCCTGTGCCCAGAATCGAGTTACCTGTAAAAAAGCGAATGCGTATCACGTGTTTATACCCGCATTCGTGTGAGGCCCAAGTCCTGCGTAGGAACTATGTGTACACGCGAGAATAGTGGATCGGACGGGCATCGCCGCTCGTGGGGGGCGGAACAAGGAGCTGCAGGTCCACATTGAGCCATTGATAATCCGGATTCAATTCTCTGACTTTCCCATCCTGAGGTTGGCCGGAATGCTCATTGTGTTTGTAGGTGACGAGAAAAATGCCTACCCCGTAACCGGGGGTTTTATCGATGAGATAGGTATCGATGAATTGATGTTCGTCAATTTTGGCAATTCCCGCCAATTCCCGTATATCGGCATCCGACACTCGGGTGAGGATATATTTAGACACGCCCTGCTCGGACGCCCTGTACAGGGTTCGTGCTTCTGAGGAGGCGATATACACGGTGGATATGAAATCGTAGCGCGCCATATATCTGGCAGCTACGAGAGCCGCTGTTCTCCGACCTCCCACGGTGTGGTGAAATCCGTAATACTCATAGAGCTTCTGCTGGATGAGTTCCCCGGTCTTTTCCCCTTTTTCGTACAAATCCTTCGAAATGTACTTGAGATACCTCCCCAAATCTTCGGCTGCGTGGGCGACCGGCCAATCTATTTGAACATGGAAATGAGTCAGTCCGAATCTGTATCGGGCCTTTATGGTGGGATCCCTCTGGATGAGCACTGCAAAATCGGATTTCAGCAGCTTCTTCAGCACAGACACGAACTGAGCGTCCTCAAAATATCGCATGCGCTGGTGAAAAACATCCTGAAGATCGAATACCCCAAGACCTTCGAGATTCTCTTTGGTGACTTTGTTGGATTCAAAAAAGCGTATGTGGTTCTTTGCTTCGGGCGGCAGAGTGTTCTCGTTGAAAATAACAATGAACCGGCTATGATCGGCATATTCGGGCCCGTGGATCTTGGCTCTCGGTTTCAAAGATTTCATTTCCACGAAGGGGTATTCAATCCGTTTGGATTTGAATCTTCTGTACGATTCAATTAGAGCTTCGGTAATGAACACGGAGTCCAATTCGTCGCGCAAGAAGAAGTAAAGGCATCGCCGGAACCTCTCCTTCCAACCAATTTCATTCCTCCGCAAGGCAGGCATAGTATCGTCGTCCTCTCCTCGTAAATGGAGGAACAGGTAACCGGCAGGCGTAACACCTACCGAAGACCGCCCCCACCCGGTATCCTGTACAAGGCCGGTTGTGGCTCCGGGGACCCCGGGTCGCCATTCTTTCCGTGAGGGAACCGCATCGGGAACTCTCGTTTCATGAATAACAGAACCACCCCCCCTCTTGCAACCAACATTGAAAAAAGGTAACAAAGGAATTTCAACAATAAGGAAGGAACCTACCATCATGCCAGATCGAGAGCCGGATGAAGTTACCGGTACAACAGACGAGCACGAGGTTGAAGATCAGCAGGAGGATTTTGCGGCGCTGTTTGAGGCGAGCGAGAAAAGCCACGACGTCCGCACAACGCTGGACAACAAGATTGAAGGCACTATTGTCTCCATCGGCGAAGAATGGGTCTTCATAGATATTGGAGGCAAGAGCGAAGGCGTTATAGCACGTGAGGAGTTGGCTGGCGCAAATCGCGAGCTTCCCCTGGAGATAGGAGACAAGCTGACGGCTTACGTCGTGAGCACCAGGGGAGGGGAGGTTTTGCTCAGCCTGAAAATGACCGCGGCTGCTTCTGAGGACGCAGCACGGGATGCGCACCGGAGCGGCATTCCGGTCGAGGGACTTGTCAGCGGAGAACGTAAGGGAGGTTACACGGTGTCGGTGTTCGGGAAACAGGCATTTTGCCCGTATTCCCAGATGGATATCCAGTCAGGTGGTTCGCCGGAAAGCTACATTGGCCACAAGTTCACGTTTAGAGTCACCGAATATTCGGATCGCGGACGCAACATTGTGCTGTCAAGGCGAGACATCCTGGAAGAGGAACGCCTGAAAAAAGTCCAACAATTGAAAGAAACGCTCAAGCCCGGGGACGTCGTTCAGGGGACTGTGAAGAAACTGGCTCAGTTCGGCGCCTTCGTGGATATCGGCGGTATCGAAGGGCTCATCCCCATGTCTGAGCTCGCGTGGTATCGCGTGAACCGGGTGGAGGACGTGCTCCATACGGGCCAGGTCGTGACCGTGAAAATTATGGACCTGGACTGGGATAGAAACCGCATTTCACTCAGTTTGAAGCAAACACTCGCGGACCCGTGGGATTCGGTTGCAGAGCGGTATATCGAAAACACGATGCTCACGGGAGTCGTGACAAAACTGATGAATTTCGGCGCATTCGTGGAGCTGGAACCGGGCGTGGAAGGACTCATCCACATTTCCAATCTCGGCATGGGCCGGCGAATCAATCACCCGAGAGAGGCGCTAGCAGAAGGTGACCGGACGACGGTTCGCGTGATTTCCGTGGATCCGGAAAGTCGTCGAATTGGCCTGGAACTCAAACATTCCGTGGAAGGTGAAGCCGAACCTCAGACTGAAATTCAGGAGGGAGACGTTCTCTTTGGAACCGTGGATGCAATCAAAGAGTACGGGGTATTCGTCACATTGCCGGGCGGGCGATCTGGCCTGCTGCACGTCTCCGAAATAGGGGACTCGAGAACGGGAGATTTAAGGAACCGCTTTCCCGTCGGGTCTGAAATCGAAGTGCAGATACTGGGTATAGATCCGGAATCAAATAAAATTTCCCTGAGTACCCGGAGCCTGTTAAAGAGGACCGAAGAATCCCAATTCAAAGATTTCGTGAGCGGAAAAAGCCGCTCGTCCTTCGGGACTCTCGGTGATCTTCTCAAGGAAAAGATAGAGGAAGAATAAACTCGAACCGCTGGTGCGTTGTCTGAATGAATACGCTGCATGACCCCGCAAGCTTCATTTCTGAACAAAGGAGGAATCGACTCGCCCATAATTCGTATCACGGGGCTCACAAAGCAATTCAATGACGTGACCGCCCTGGAAAATTTGAACCTGGAGATCGAAAAAGGTGAGCTTTTCGGGTTGTTGGGTCCGAACGGCGCGGGGAAGACTACGTTGATTTCCATACTGGCCACCATTCTTGACGCTACGTCAGGAACTGCCACCGTTTGTGGATTTGACGTGCGACGCGAAGAGGATTCGGTAAGGAAATCAATCGGAATCGTGTTTCAGGATCCGAGTCTCGATGACGAACTCACCGGCGAGGAGAATCTCGATTTTCACGGCAGGCTCTACGGGATGGATCCCGCCACCCGGAGAGAGCGCATGGATGAAGTCCTGAACCTGGTGGACCTGGTCGACCGCAGAAATGGCTTTGTGAAGACGTATTCCGGGGGCATGCGTCGACGCCTTGAGATCGCCAGGGGACTCATGCACAGGCCCCAGGTCCTGTTTCTCGATGAACCCACCCTTGGATTGGATCCGCAGACCAGGAGAAAAATCTGGAACTATATCCGGAATCTCAAGAAATCCTTTGGCATGACAATCATCCTCACCACTCATTACATGGACGAGGCCGACCAGTTGTGCTCGCGAATCGCGGTGATCGATCGGGGGGGAATCGTGGCCATGGATACGCCCGAAGGGCTGAAGGCACGGCTGGGCGGAGAGGTTCTGGAACTGGAAACGCCCGTCGTTCGGAAAGATTTTCTGACAGATCTCCGGAATTCCGATGACGTGGGAAATGTAACCCTTGAGGATGGAAAACTGTTTCTCACGGTAAGAAACGGCGAGTCCTTCGTGCCGAAGGTATTTGAAATTGCCCAGAACCTCGGCATCGAGATTTCGTCGGTGTCCATGCGAAAACCGAATCTGGAAGACGTCTTCATAAAGTTGACGGGCCGCGAGATCAGGGACGATACCGTCCGGGCGCCAAAAGAGCGGATGCGAATCTTCATGCGGAGGACCAGGAGATGAACTTCGCGTCCACGGTCTACACGCTCTGGCTGCGTGAGATGAAGCGATTCAAGAGGAACCGCAGCAGGCTTTTCGGATCCATGGCGTTGCCGGTTTTGTTTCTCCTCGTGCTCGGCAGCGGTTTTTCAGGTTTTTTTCAGTACAGAAGTGGAGTTTCGTACATTCAGTTCATAGGTCCCGGAATTATCGGCATGCAGCTGTTGTTTTCTTCCATGTTCGGCGGTTTGACCGTGTTGTGGGACAAACAATTCGGATTCCTGAAAGAAATCCTTGTGGCTCCCATCAGCAGGATAGGCATTATGGCCGGAACCACCCTGGGGACGGTCACGACATCGATGGCGAAGGCAATGGTCTTCCTGATCGCTCTCATCGTGGGAGGACTGGTGAAAGCCGATCCTGCGGGCGTCGCACTGGCCCTCGTGTACATGTTCCTGATTTCCGCGGCTTTCGTGAGCCTGGGAATAGCTTTTGCCGCGAGGATGAGCGATCCTCACGGGTTTCAGTTGGTTATGAATTTTCTGATCATGCCGGTTTTCTTTCTCTCCGGTGCGCTTTTCCCCCTGGAAAATCTGCCGGGATGGCTCACCGTGCTGACGCGGGCGAATCCGCTCACGTACGGCATTGACGGGATGAGATTCGCTCTGGGCGGCTTTTCCCTGTTTTCACCGGTGTGGGATCTGGCAGCGCTGCTCGGGTTCTGGGTTTTCACTACGGTCGCCGGAGCAGTCCTGTTCCGTAGGATGCCCGCCTGATGAATATGCATGAGACTCGGTATACTTCGTGTACCAGTGGAGGAACATATCGACATGAAAATCGCCTTTGATGTGGACGGCGTAGTCATAAAATCCATAGATTTGATCCTGGACTACATTAATAGAGCTACCGGCTCCACTTTGACGCCGGACGATTTGTCGTCGTGGGACCTGGAACCTCTGGGATTGGACCTGAAAACCCTCGGCAAAGCAGTGGAACATTTGTATGCGGAACCGGCTGTCGAGGCGTACAGGGGAGCGGTGCAGGTGCTTTCCACCATTTACCGGGAAACAGGCAAGCCGCTTCTGTTCATAACCGGCCGGCCGAACCCGGAAACCGCGCTGCGACACCTGGAGGCGCTCCCGTGGAACCCTCGCGTGCCGGAAATGATCGTCACGGGCGGCAACAGGGACAAGCGCGTTTATCTGGCTGAGAAAAAAGTCGATTTCATTGTGGAGGACGATCCCCGGCACCTCGGAGATTATCTGTCTACAGGTGTCGGTGTGGGCCTGATGCTCCAGCCGTGGAACCGCAACACGAATCTCCCTGTTACCAGGCGTTTTGACGGATGGGCCGACGTGGAACGATGGTTCTCGGAGATTGCCGATAATGGAGCCTCTCACCGACAATAGAGGCCGGGTTCAACCGTGATTCTTATACATTGAGATACGGGCGGGAAACAGGCTGTCAATGCGGGCGAAGTAAAGCAATCACCGCCCTTGCATATCGAGATTGGTTCGTCGTTTCACTGCTCCCAATGACACGGAACCGATAGTGCCCGTGCGAGACTGAATGATTACCGTGATTCGGCTCCATGTTTTTTCCGCTTCGACTTGAGGCGTTGCGCGATTTCTCCATCCGTGTGGATCTGCAATACGGCCAGCTACATGCCTTCCCGCTGGGGCTGATTGTACCGCATGAGAATGGCTTCAAGCACCGTTCCGGCAATCGCCCTGGCTTTTTCCGAGATGGTATAACAATAGGAAAGATTTGCTCTCGGGTCCACATCGCCGATCTTCAATCCCCGGGTGACAATGAGGCCGGGCCGAATGAGCCCGCGAAGCACGCCCGCAATCTCGGTTGCAACCGGCTGGCCGTCCACCTGCCCCACCACCTGCCCCTCGCTCACCAGGGTACCGATGGAAAAATCGGAATCGAAGCGGCCGTCCCGCGGCGATCTCAGGACGCGGCGCAGGGTCTGGCCGCCGATGTCGCCCGGCACTCCCGTGTCCGGAACCGCTGAGCCTTCCAGGATGAGCCGGCCCAGGTCATGCCCGCGATTGGTCTCCACAACGTAGTGCACGTCCGTGCCGGCATAAAATCCCGGCCCCAACCCTATCACCAGGGGTGCGTCGAGAAGCGCGGTTCCGAGATTTCTTTTGGCCAATATAGCGTCAATGAGGACGTCAGGCTTGAAAATGTCCTTCGCCGTGTTGGAGGAATCAATCAAGACCGGAACGATTCCTTCACGCCACAGCTGGACTACCTGATCCGGACTGGCTATTCTGACAGCCTGTACCCCTTCCACCATGGACGTTCCCTCGTACAGGGCTTCGCAGAAGCTGACTGTACGGCGGACAGCCAGCGGGAAATCGATCTCGGTCATGATCAATTTGTGGAATCCGGCGCGGACGAGGCGCCATGCAGTGCCCGTCGCCATTTCGCCTGCACCGCGAATGATGATCTTGAGGTCGGAAAGTCTCTGAGGCATGAAAGGTTTTATGCGCCGTACTCCTGAAGGGCTTTGATTATGGTGTCTTTGGGTACGACCCCGTAGAAAGCGTTCTTGATTTCTCCATCTCGGATGATGAACAGAGCGGGAATTTTACTGACCCCGAATTTGCGGCCGATGAGATTTTTATCCGTATTCACTTTTCCGACTATGGCGCGACCCTTCAGGTCCTTGGCGACCTCTTCAAGGATAGGCTCCAACATCCGGCAGGGAAAGCACCATTCCGCATAGAAGTCTACCAGTATGGGGTGTGATTTCGACGCCTCAACGACTTCCTTCTCGAAATTTTCGTCGCTGAAATCCTTGAGGTTGGTGCTGATGCGCTGCTCGACTTCTTCCCTTTGATGAGCAGACCAGACGATGATAAGGCCGCCGACCAGAAAAAGGGCCACTATCGTAGCAATGATGATGCCGGTCTTTTTCATTGTGCCTCCGTGATCGCTTGGCTTATTGTGCACCTTGTTCGTCGGGAAATCCAGTGCCAATTATCTGGCGCTCCGAAAATGTCCTGGAGAGGCATTGATTGATTCCGCTCTGTTCCCAGCCCGAATTCAGAGGGTGTGAACAGCACACCGGAGGGGAATTACGGCTAGGGCTACATGAGGTCCACCGGATCCACATTCACCACGATCTTGAGGCCGTGGCTTTTCAGGCATCCTTCTTCCTGAAGTGATTTCACGAGCAAGCGAATGGGATTCCTGGTCGCTGATTTGAACAATAGCTGCCATCGGAACCTGCCCACCATCTTTTTCCTGGGCGAAGGAGCAGGGCCGAGAATCATGATGTCGGGATTTCCTTCTTTCAGCCGTCTTGCTGCGCTCCCGATCTTGATTGCCCTGTCTTCGACGCGCTTTTCGCTGTTCCCTTCGATCCTCACCAGGATCAGGTGCCCGTACGGAGGATACGACAGTTCTTCTCGCAGCACGGAGTCCTTCCTGAAAAAATCCTCGTACGCATGAGAAGCGGCATACTGGATTGCTTCGTGATCCGGATCGAAGGTCTGCAATATCACTTTTCCGGAATCCGACTCCCGTCCCGTTCGTCCCGCTACCTGGGTGAGCATCTGAAATGTTCGCTCAGCCGCCCTGAAATCCGGAAAATGAAGAGACAGATCGCCGCACAGGATTCCCACCAGGGAAATCCCGGGAAAATCGTGCCCCTTTACGATCATTTGCGTGCCGGTGAGAATGTCTATTTCCTTCTTTCGAAAGCGATCCAGAATACCTTCGAGATCCTCTCTTTTTCTCGTGGAATCTCGATCGAGCCTTTCAATTCTGGCGTCCGGAAAAAGAGCGGAGAGTTCCTCCTCAACCTTCTGGGTTCCGACTCCCCCGAAAAAAAGTCGTTCGCTCGTGCATGCGGGACACAGCGGGGGAGCGGCCTGCGAAAAACCACAGAGGTGACACCGGAGATCCCTGGCCCTCTTGTGGTGGGTGAGGCTGATATCGCAATTGGGGCATTTGAACACGTGCCCGCACGACCGGCATTGTGCGAATGTGTCAAAGCCCCTCCTGTTCAAGAAAATCACAACCTGTTCGTGCTTATCGAGAGTTTCCCGTACAGCGTTTATCAAACGAGGAGTCAAAAAAGATCGGTTATTTTTCGTATTTGTTTTGAGATCCACCAGTTCCACTGCAGGAAGCGCTCCTCCATGGTACCTGGAGGGAAGATCCAACCGCGTGATTTTGCCTCGCTGAGCATTCACGAACGATTCGAAGCTCGGGGTGGCACTGCCCAGGACCACGCACGCTCCTTCGAGTTTCCCCCTGGCAATGGCCATGTCCCTGGCGTTATACGGACAACTGTCCTCCTGTTTGTACGAGGGATCGTGCTCTTCGTCCACGATGAGCAGACCCAAGTTCTCAATGGGCAGAAAAATCCCGGATCGTGCGGCAATAACCACATTCACCTTACCCGACTGAATTCTCCGCCATTCGTCCAGCCTCTGGCCTGGCGTGAATCCGCTGTGGAATATTCCTACCCCTCCACCGAACCTCCGCAGGAAACGCCTGGCAAGCTGGGGGGTTAGTGCTATTTCCGGAACCAGCACCAGCGCGCGTTTACCCATGTCGATCATTGTCTGAATTGCGTGCAGATATACTTCGGTTTTCCCGGATCCGGTCACTCCGAACACGAGAAACGGATGGAATCCTCCCCCTGCGAGCGCCTCAGCGATGCGAGCCACTGTCCTTGCCTGATCCGGAGTCAATTCGGGGGCACGTTCACCAGGGCCCACCTGCGCTCCAGCCGGATACAGCAGTTCAGGAATGTGTTTTTTCTTCAGAGTAGTGCGCGGCCGGGATATGCGCTCCTCTATCGTGATCCATTCTTTGGCCAGCGCTTCTTCAACGGCTGCGGACCCGATAAGAACTTCGAGGTCGTGGCGAAGAATTGATCCAGATTTCATAAACTTGGGCGGGAAGGTGTGCCCTGACCGGGTGAACTCATGTTTTCCGTCCGGTGTAAGAATCGCCCAGGGCTTGGATTTACGATCGGATCCGGGTGGCAATGCCGTCTTGAGCATCAGACCTGCAGGTATCAGATAGTAGTTCGCTGCCCACCGGATAAAGGACCATAACTGCGCCGTCGTGTACGGTTTTTCGTCCGGGATATCCACGACGTCCTTTATTTCGCCGGGGATATGACCGTTTTCGCATATACCCACCACAAAGCCCGCACGTATCTTGTTCCTGAAGGGCACCAGAACCCTGCGGCCCGTATGTGCCCTCTCCAGCAATTCGTCGGGCACCCGGTACGTAAAAGGGCCCTCCAGAGGCAGCGGTATGGCGACGTCTATCAAGTTTTGTGTAGTGTTCATTTCTTGCAACCCACGGAACCGCGGCAGGCAAGATAAGTATCAAAGGCGTTGCGCATTGACAAGATGTCTTTTGAAAGGCAAGGTGTTTTGGGTTCAGGAGAGACCTGGCGGCTAGCCTGAACCTAACCACGCAAAAGCCTTTCCATTTCACTCGCGATAAGGATCATGACCGGCGCAAACGGGATACCTCGACTGATGCTCGTCGCGCTTTGCTGCCTAGCAATAGCTATTCCTTTTCTTGTCGTCCAGTATCCCCCCATCACGGATCTGCCCCAACAAACGGCTCAAATAAGGCTGTTTCTCGACACGTTCGGGCACCAGGACACGAGCGAGTACAAAATACAATGGCTCACGCCGTATAGTTTGTCGTATCTCCTTCTCGGACTGTCGTGGGCTGTTTTCGGGCCGGAAAATGCTGGCCGCGTGGCCATGTTGGCCATGGGGCTGTTGTGGGTTCTCGCGATTCACGCAGTCTTTTTCCGGCGTGGTCGATCCGGGGCCGCTGCTGCGCTGGCATCGGTTTTTGTTTTCAATCACATCCTGTATTGGGGCTTTTACAGCTTTGCCATCGGCTGGCCGGCTTTTCTTCTCTGGTTTTCCGTCACCACCCGGCAGATTCCTCGTTTTTCTCTCGCTGAAGCGCTCACCCTGATTGCCGCGGCATTATTGCTGTACTTGAGTCACGTCTTGTGGTTCATGGCAGGCATATGCTGGTTGGTTCTGTACAGTCTCGTGTTCGACAGATCGATTCGCAGGTTTTTCGCGAGGTCTGTCTGCCTGCTGCCGCTTGCCGCTGCAGTGGCGGCCTGGTACCCGATGTTTTCGGAATCTTCCATGGCTACGCCGCCCCTGTGGGCCACAGATCCGTGGGCACGCTTGTCCTTTACGTGGTTGACGGACGCCGCGTTGGGCGGCATGTACGGTCCGGCCGAATACGTGGTATGTGCGGTATGCGCCGGTTGGACGGTGCTTGCCATATTTCAGAACAGGAAAGACCTCGGCAGCGATTGCGACGGCCCGTTCCTCTTGGTTTCGCTCATGTTCTTTGCGTTCGTTGTATTCCTGCCCGACAAGTTCATGAACACCATTCGATTCAGCCAACGCTGGATGCCCATGACGATGATCGCATTGCTCGCTGCGCTGCCTGCTCCGGCGTTGAGGCCAATCCTGAGACAAACTGCAGCGGTGGTGATCCTCTCGGCTTTTTGCCTCGTGACGGCGTCCGTGTGGCACGGTTTTCAAGACAAGGAGCTTTCGGGTCTCAAGGGATCGCTAAAGGAATTGCCACAAGCGCCGAAGCTCCTGGGTTTGAGCTTCATTCAGCACAGCGAATTCGTACGGGGACGACCTTTCATTCAGGTCTTTGCATACGCGCAGGTTCTCAAAGGTGGCATGCTGAATTTTTCGTTCGCTGAATTTTCTCCGTGTCTCGTCGTGTACAAGAAAACATTCGTAAGTCCCTGGACTAATGGATTAGAATGGTTTCCCGCACGGACGACGGAAGCTGATCTGGAATATTTTGATTTTGTACTGGTAAACGGTACGGAGGAGATTCACCGGAACATCCGGTCCATTTCCCGGCTGGCGCCGGTAGGCCGTGACGGACGTTGGCGATTGTACAGGGTCGAACACGGAACTCTGAAGTGACAGGCTATTTCTTAGTACAGGTTTTCTTAAATCAGCCCGCACATTTTTGTCCCAGCAGATTACTTCGCTTCGCTCGCAATGATACTGCTCGGCCCTGTCATTGCTGAGAAGCGCAGCGACGAAGCAATCTCTTTGGTAATGAAAGCCGGCACCGAACTTACGAAAAGCGATACCTAGCTGTGTCACCTGTGTGCTTTGTATCACGCGGTGGGTAGATTCTTTGAAAGTGCTGTCGTGACCTCTGAGTATACCCGTACGGATTCCGTAAGTGCCTTGAGGATCACCAACAGGATGAAGGCGATAACGAGAGCAGGTATTCCCATAAGCGTCACGGCCATGAACTCCATGCTCGCGGGATTGATGCCTTGATCGGAGACATGCATCGCAGCGAAGGCTCCCGCGATTATCAGTACGTACGCCACGAACACGGCGATGGCCAGCACGCGGCAGTATGTGGCGACACGCCCGAGGCTGCGGACCGATTCCTGAGCGGAATCAGACGTTGTCGGACTATCCGTGCGCGGGGGCCGGGGTTGTGTCTTGTGCGGTCCGGCTGGAGGTCTTGCTGCCGGTTTCTTGTCCTGGACTTCTGGCGTAGCCGCGGATTGCCTGGATCGTTGCGGAGCAGTAAAGTTGCACCTGGGGCACACCACGAATTCCTTCCCTTGAATGTTGCCGCATGCGGGACATATGTACAATCCGAGATCAACAGTCCGTTCAGACACGGGCACTCTGTCGTCCAATTCCGACTGGGTGACCACGCCTGAATTCACGAGCTTGTTGAACACGCTCTGAAGTCCCTGAGCTGAAACAGTATATTTGTTCATCAGGTCGGAGTCACTCGCACCGCCCCTGATATCCTTCAAGATTTCTCTGGCAGTGATTTTCCGTTTGTCCATACAGACCCCTCCGCGAAGGGTTTTCCTTAAGATATACTATATTGTGGGCTGTGAAAACGTTTCAGCGCAAAAATTGCGACGAAACAGTGAGGGAAAGCCTGGTCCTACAGGCGGCAACCTGATATTTCGGACGATCAGGTTATGGCGTATACGCATCCGTCGTCGCTTCCGAAATAGATCACTCCTTCGGCAATTGACGGTGACGAATAAATGGGACTGCCCGTCTTGAATCTCCAGACCTCTTGACCGGTCTTGAGATCCAGCGCGTAGAGTTTTCGATCGCCGCTACCGAAATATACCATGCCTGCGGCAACCGCCGGAGAAGAATACACAGAACTCTCCGTTTCGAATTTCCACTTGTCCAGGCCTGTTCTGATATCCACTGCATACACGTGCCGGTCCGCGCTCCCGAAATAAAGGACGTCGCCAGCGACGGCAGGGCAAGAAGTGACTTTGTCCTCAACGCGAAAATGCCACTGTTCTTTACCCGAGTGCGCATCACACGCATAGGCGCAACGATCCCCGCTGCCGAAAAAAACCAGGTCCGGAGTGACGGCTGCTGCGGTGGTCACAGGTCCGCTTGTCTTGAATCTCCAGAGTTCCTTCCCGTCAAAATCGAGAGCATACAGGATTCCATCCAGACCGCCAAAATAGATCATATCATCGCCTATCGTCGGGGAGGAGTAAACGGGGCCGCTCGTACGGAATTTCCATTTCGGTCCCTGGGAATTCAGATCCAGCGCGTACAAGTGCGTGTCAAGACTCCCGAAATAGGCGCAATTGTTGGAAACGGCCGGTGATGAGTAGATGGGGCCGAGCGTAGAGAATTTCAAGCGCAGCTTGCCCGTGCTGACATCCAGTCCGTAAAAATTTCCGTCGAGGCTCCCGAAAAATACCTGGGAATCAAACACCGCGCAGGACGAGTACACGGAACTTCCCACCGAAAAACGCCATCTCTCAAAACCATGCTCCATATCCGCTTTGTAAAAATTTCCGTCCAGACTGCCGAAATAGACGCCGTCGCCGGTTATGGCCGGCGAGGCTGAGACCCATCCATCCGTCTTGAATTTCCATTTCAGTTCCGTAAGTTCCTTTACCGGTTTGGTATCATACACGCCAGTACGCTTCAGGTTGCTCCTGAAAATAGCTGCCAGTCGGCCGACCTTCGGTGCGGCGGAGGGCATAGCTGCGGGCATCGGCATGAGCGTCGGCATGGCGTAAATCTTTTCCTGAATATCCTTGTACTTGCTGACGATCACTCCGCACTGCGGGCACTCCTCAAATGAGGTAAACTGCGGCATGCCGCAAGCCGGACACCTGAACAAAGCGATGTCCACGGTCTTCTCGCTCAACGGCATCCTATCGTCAAGATCGGATTGCTTGAGAAAACCGGCTTTGAGCAATTTCTCAAAGAGGCTCTGTAGTCCCTTCGAGGTAAGCCGGTATTTTTCCATCAAATGTGAGTCACTCATTCCTCCGCGGATGTCGATCAAGGCCTGCATTGCGTCGATCTTGGTCCTGTTCATCGTCACCCCAACCAGCCAACGGAGCATCCATGGGGAGGCTTCGAGCATAGTGTTTATTTGGTCGTGAAAACAGTAACATAACCAAATTTATCTGTCAATGAAAATGCAGTATTTTTCGAGGTCTTGACGAAAGCACTTTGAAATGAGAATTCTTTCCGGAACTAATTCGAAGCCCGCATCCATGGGCAGTCAGATATCCGAATTTAAGACTTTTGCGAGCACCGAGATCAATTCGTCCAGATTGTAGGGTTTTGTCACCACTCCCTTGAAGCCGTAGGCCCGGTAATGACTCATCACAGGGTCATTCGAATAACCGCTCGATACAATTGTCTTTACTGAAGGATCAATCTTGAGCAGTTCTTCTATGGTCGCCTGACCTCCCATACTTCCGGGAATGGTCAAATCTATGAGAACCGCATCGAAAGGGTTCCGTTCGTTTATTGCCTGCGCATACAGCCGAATCGCTTCATGTCCGTCTTTCGCACACACCACACGGTATCCCTCCTGGGTGAGCATTTCGGCAGCGACATCCCGCACCATTTGTTCGTCATCCATGATCAGTACGGAGCCGCCGACTCGCGATCTTGCGTTGGTAGCAAGCACCTGCCTGGGTAATTCTTTGTCGGATGCCGGCAAATAGACATGAAACGTCGATCCGGAACCAGGATTGGATTCCAGGCTGATGTACCCGTCGTGATTTTTTATGATTGCATACGATGTTGCCAGGCCCAGTCCGCTGCCTTTCGGCTTCGTCGTGAAATAGGGATCGAACACTCGCTGGGTGTGTTCAGGCGGAATTCCCACCCCCCGATCTACAACGGAAACAAGCACATATTCCCCATCCTGAATCGGGAGGCCCTGACTCTGATCGACAAATACATTACGAGCAAGCACCCTCAACAGCCCGCCGTCGGGCATGGCCTGATCCGCATTAATTACCAGGTTGTTGATTACCTGACTGATCTGGCCCTCGTCGATTTCCGCATGCCGCAGGTCGTCGGAAATCGAGAAGTCTGGGACGACATTGGAACCTCTCAATCCAAAAGCGACGGATTCCTTCAGGAGATTACCGAGGGCGCACACTTTCTTGATGGGTACCCCGCCCCTGGAAAAGGTCAGCAATTGCTCCGTCAGGTCCTTTGCCCGCCACGAGCCGCGTTCTGCTTCACTGAGGCGCTGGGTGAGCTTTTCGTTATTTCCCGCCGACATTTTCGCGAGGTTGATATTCCCGAGGATTGCCGTAAGGATGTTGTTGAAATCGTGCGCTATTCCCCCTGCCAAAAGCCCGAGGGATTCCAATTTTTGGGCTCTGAAAGAATCTTCTTTCATTTTATGGCTTACGGTAACATCCCGTTTCAGTAACCAAAAACCCAGGAGAAGCTCTCCCCTGACGAGCCCGATAAGGGTGCTCTCCACGTACCGTTCTCCGCCTTCCGGCAGATGTTGCCCCGCCTCGGCTGAACCGACGGAAAAACCGGATCGGATCCATCCGGCGTACAATTCCTTGTTTCCGCCTTCAGGAGGAAGCATTTCAATGAGCTGCTTGCCGGTAAGCCGGTTCATGTCCTGGAATCCGTGAATGCGCGCGAATTCGTCGTTTCCGTCTGTAATTACCGATTCCAGCAGGAGACCCATCGCCTCTCTCTCTTCGGTGAAGATTCGAATGGGCAGAGTCGGTGCGAACTCGGCTATCCCCACGGGCAGCAACTTCACAAGTTGTTTGTATTTTTCGTTGATCAGCGCTCGTTTTGTTTCCGCGGTAAGATCCTCCACGAGTACCATCGCGAGCTTGCGCTCTCTGACCCGGACGGCTCGGACGTGCATCCGCCCCCATGACCAGGTATTTACAAAGCGAAAAGATCCTTCCAGAACCTGGGGTTTGCGTTCCAGGAAGACCCGTTCCAATACGGTTTCGGCCTTTGCGAACTGGTCTTTTCCGTTGAAAAGGCTCGAGAAGGTGGCGTCATTCAGTTCCGAATACCTATTGCTGAAAAATCCGCACGCAGTGTTTGCAAATGTAATCCGGTATTTCTCGTCCACCAGCAGGGCAGGAACCGGCATGACATCGAGCAGTTTGCCGAATGCAGCCTGCCGTATCCAGCGGAGATCGAAACTCCCCGAATCGCTCACTGCGTTTGATAACATGTTATTCAGATCTAGGGTTTCGGTTGCACCTTCATCTGCAATTTCAACCAGCTCTGCATCAAGAAGAAAGGAGTCCAAGCGATCTCTTGTATTCATTTGAAACCAAACGGGCCGCGCTCTATTATCGATCTCTTCGACAAGACGCAGGAATTATAGCTATATAGGCACACAATCGTCAACTCTTATTCTACATGTTGCTCTATCCGCCGGACAGCTATAGTCTTCCCGATCAATTCGACCAGCAACAGAGCGGACAGAAAAGAAAACCCCGCGAGACGCACGACGGACTTGGTAATCGTCAACCGAGGAAATATGTTAGTAGTGAAATCGGGAAAACGAAATCCGATTTTTGGGTAGTGGGCGATGTAGCCGCTATTTTTCTGTTGATTTCGAATTCCTGTCGGATATGTTGTGTTCCCGCAAGATCCTTGACAGGTTTCGGGAAGGAAAACGAAACGAACCAGGAGTGACAGTGCAGTTAACGACTTCCGGACGGCGCACCGGCCAACCTTCAGCGCTCCTCCACGAAGAGGTGGAAAAGAGGTATTTGGCCTATGCGCTTTCCACCATAGTGTCTCGAGCGCTTCCTGACGTCAGGGACGGTCTGAAGCCCGTCCACCGTCGCATTCTGTACGCAATGCACGGGATGCGTCTGTCAGACGCGGCAAGAATGAGGAAATCCGCCGCGGTAGTTGGTGAAGTCATTGGAAAATATCATCCTCACGGCGATCAGGCAGCGTATGACGCGCTGGTCAGAATGGCTCAGGATTTCAGTCTCAGGTATCCTCTTATCGAGGGTTCCGGGAACTTCGGCTCCGTGGATGGAGATGCTCCTGCCGCCATGAGGTACACGGAAACCAGGCTCAGCGCGTTTGCCGGGCTGTTGCTCAGAGAAATCGACCAGGGGACTACGGAATTTCGTCCCACCTATGACGCAATGGGTGAAGAACCTCTCGTCCTTCCTGCCGCAATGCCGAATCTCCTATTGAACGGAACTTCTGGAATCGCCGTGGGCATGAGCTGTTCGTTTCCCCCGCATCACCTGGGGGAAGTCATTGCCGCTTGCAGGGCGGTCATTCAAGACCGTGACCTGGAGACCACCGCGCTGCTCGCACACGTGAAAGGTCCGGATTTCCCGACAGGCGGAGAAGTCTTGATCCATCCGGACAGCCTGACGCAAATCTATGCTTCGGGTCACGGATCGATCAAAGTGCGCGGCACTTTCGAAACGGAAAGCCTTCAGCGAGGGCGAACCAACCTGATTGTCACGTCAATTCCGTATTCCGTGAACAAATCCCGGCTCATCGAACGAATTGCCCAGCTTATCAGGGACAAGCGCCTCAAACAGGTGCAGGATGTGCGAGACGAGAGCACCACGGAAGTGCGGATCGTCCTGGAACTCAGGGGAGGGGATGTCCGCCCGGATTCGGTTATGGCATTCCTGTACAGACATACGGACTTGCAAATCAATTTTCCCATCAATTTTATAGCGATCACCCCGCAGGGGGTTCCTGACAGACTCAGCCTGAAGCGCGTCATAGGCTTCTTCCTCGATTTCAGATACGAGATAACCGTGCTGAGGCTCCAGCACAAACTGGAAATACTCAGGAAACGCATCCATATCCTTAATGGTTTCAACATTCTTTTTGAGGATCTGGACAAGGCGTTGAGAATCATTCGCACCGCCAGGAGCAGATCGGAAGCGGAGCAGGGACTCAAGAGTCATTTTGATCTGGATGACGAGCAGGTGAACGCCATTCTGGAGATGCGGCTGTACCGGCTCGTGGGAATGGAAATCGGCAAGCTGCTCGACGAGCTTGCGGCCAAGAGAAAAGAGGCCGCGGAGATTGCGCGGGATTTGGCCAGTTCTCAGCGTCTGTGGAAAATCATCGACAAGGAACTTGCCGAGATTGCACAGAAGTTTCAGGATCGGCGCCGCACCCGCATCGTTCAGGAAACGGAAGCCCCTGCCATTGAATACGATCCGAACGAATTCGTGGAACACGAAGATACCACCGTGATTCTCTCGAGACAGGGATGGATCCGACGCGTGAAAACGGAAGTGGGGGATGAGTCCTCTCTGAAGTTCAGGGAAAACGATAGCCTTCTCGGGTGTGTTCGTGTGCATACCGGCCGCACCGTGGCCCTTTTCTCAAACTTCGGGAAGCTGTACGTGATGAAAGCCCTGGACGTTCCCGCTACCACCGGGTTTGGCGAACCCATGGGCAGCCTGCTGAACCTGGTGGACGGAGAGTGTCTCATTGCCATCATAGCCCCCGACCCGGTGGAAACACGCGGTGAATCCGCAGCAGCCCCGGAGAGTGCGGCTGATTCTCATGAGGAACAGAACGGCAATGAATTGTCCCAGGGTTTTCTGTTTGAGCAGCGGCAAGATGAAGCTGCAGCTCCAGAATCCGTTCAACAGGATCAGCAACGAGCGGTGCTGATTACTCGCCGAGGGCAGGGGTTCAGGTTCGATTATGCCATATTGAGAGAGGTTACCAAACGCACGGGCAGAAGGCTGGTCATCCTGAAAAAGGACGACGAAGTGGTCGCGGTGCAACCGGCCACAGGAGATCTGGTGGCAATAGGAGTTAGTACCGGGAATATCCTGGTGTTCGGGCTGGAGGAGGTATCCATCCTGGCAGGGCCGGGACAAGGTGTGCGCATGATAAAAATCGCTCCGGAGGCGAGCGTGATATTCATGGAGACGGCCACCCTCGCGGACAAGCTGCGCATAAGGACGAAACGGGGAAGAGAAAAAAGTTTTTCCATACGAGAACTCGTTGGTAAAAGGGACACAAAGGGAAAATCCATGGCTTCCGGAATTATGGAAATGGAAAAAATCAGCGGTGCAGGACCGGGCCTATGAGCAAGTCATATACCGTCGCAGATATCCAAGTTCTCAAAGGACTGGATGCAGTCAGGAAACGGCCGGGGATGTACATTGGAGGAACCGGGCCGGAAGGCTTGCATCAGCTGGTTTGGGAGATTCTCGACAATAGTGTGGATGAAGCCCTCAATGGCCATTGCGGCCTTATAAGCGTGACACTCAACGCTGACGGCAGCATATCGGTGGAGGACAATGGTCGGGGTATTCCCGTGGAAACTCACCCCACCACGAGAAAAAACACTGTTGAAACCATTTTTTGCAACCTGCATTCGGGTGGAAAGTTTGACGATGATGCGTACAAAGTTGCGGGCGGTTTGCACGGCGTGGGCGCTGCGGTGGCTAATGCCCTGAGCGAAAGGCTCGTGGTGCAGGTCATGCGAAACGGATTTGCCCATGTGCAGGAATTCCGGCGCGGGAGACCGGTTACGCCTCTGAAAAAAGAAGCGCCTGCCCAGGGCACGGGAACCAAAGTCACCTTCAAGCCGGATCCGGAGATTTTCCGAGATAGGACCTTCTCAAAAGATCTCATACGCGAGAGACTCGAAACAAAGGCCTTCCTGATAGCGGGCCTTGAGATACGGCTCACCGACGAAATCGAAGGCATAAGCGAAAGATTCTTTTTTCCGGGCGGAATCAGGGATTTTCTCGACAAGTTGTTGCTGGACAGGCAGCTCGTGGACGCACAGCCCTTCGTGTACAGGCATGACAACGATCTCAGGCTTGAAACGGCACTGGCGTGGACCACGGACACGTCGAGCCGAATTCTGTCTTTCGTTAATTCCATTCCCACTCCTGCCGGCGGCACGCACGAAACGGGCTTCAGGAATGGAATCACCAGGGCGATGAGAACGTTCATCGAGAAACGCAACGGCCTTCCAAAAGGTATTAAGACCATCTCCGCGGAAGATATTCGAGAGGGCCTCGTTGCCGTGGTTTCCCTGTACATGCACGATAACCTTGAATTTCAAGGTCAGACCAAAGAGCGGCTCAACAGCAATGTCGCTTTGCAGGTGGAGCCGCTGGTGAGGACGGCCTTCGAGACCTGGCTGCATCAGAATCCCACCCAGGCAACCGCCATAACCAATCGCGTGATCCTGGCCGCTCAGGCACGGACAGCTTCCCGGGCAGCTCGGGAGGAGGTCACGAGGAAAGCCGCAACTCGAAGACTCACCTTGCCGGGAAAACTTGCGGACTGCTCCTCGCCGTTGCGGGATGAAACCGAACTGTTCATCGTGGAAGGCGATAGCGCAGGAGGCTCGTCGAAACAGGCCCGGGACAGAAAATTTCAAGCGATTCTTCCCATCCGCGGGAAGATACTCAACGTGGAACAGGCCTCCGCAGAAAAACTCAAGGCAAATAAAGAAATTCACAATTTGGTACAGAGTGTCGGAACCGGCGTCGGTAAGTCCTTCGACTATTCCCGATTACGCTACGGCAAAATCATAATCAATACGGACGCGGACGTGGACGGCCATCATATAGCTACCCTGTTGCTCACATTCTTCTACCGTTTTCTTCCGGAGTTGGTGCGCAAGGGGCACGTGTACCTCGCAATGCCGCCTCTGTACAGGATCCGGGTTGGATCCGGGAAAAAGACGGAAATCAGGTACGTATTCTCGGACATGGAAAAAGATAAGCTCCTCAAGCAGAAGAACGGCAAAGAAGTGGAGGTTCAGAGGTTCAAGGGGCTGGGAGAAATGGACGCTTCCACCCTGAAAAGTACCACCATGGACCCTTCCACGAGGACCATCCTGAAAGTGTCGGTGGAAGATGACGCAATAACCAACAGGATTTTCGATACGCTGATGGGAAAAGACGTAAGAAAACGATTCATCTTCATCAAGGAACACGCCCGGGAGGTTCAGGATCTGGATATCTGATACGAATTCGCTTTTTTTGCAGGTAACTCGATTCTGGGCACAGGCTGGGGGGCACTCCTTCGCTGCAAACGACGCCGAGCCGTCTCATCACTTCGCTCAGGAGAGCCCCCAGCCCCGCAATCTCATAACTCTTGTGGCGCATGCGTATGAGTCTCTCGGACGCCCCCGGAAATCCTATTTCATATGGTCCGATGCTCGGGGTTGCGGTTTCTTCAAGCTATCCAGCGCAGACGATATGGAACGTTTTGTCTGGTCGTTCGTTTCAGCCGCAAGCGCCTGCTCAAGTATCACCGAAGCTTTTTGGGGATCGGCCGTTCCAATGCGGCGCAGTATTCCTATCGCGGTCATCCGCACCCGGGAATCGCGATCCTTCATAGCTTTGTCGAGTGCCTGAAAAATGTTCGGTTCGGGGGGAAAAGCCCCGAGGGCGCTGATTGCCGCATTCCGGACGCGCAAGTCCGGATCGTCAATAAGAACTATCAGTTTCGGAACCGCTTTGACGCCTTTTTCTCCCAGACCTTTTATTATTCCGATCGTGAGAAGGCGATTTTCCAGATCGGAGTCGGAAAGCGAATCCGAGAGCGGGCCCAAGAACTCGTCTGCTTTCGAACGGAATCGCAGCACGCTCATCAGAGCTTCCTTGCGATCCTGGGGATCCGGTTCTTTCAGTGCTTTGATGAGCACCGGAAGCGCATGGTCCCCGTGGGTGTCGATCGCCACGAGAGCATCCACGATCTCAATACGATCCATCGGTTCCGCCTTGTCATACAGTGCGGCAATTTTCTGCAGAGCGGGCACGGCCTGGGTTTTCATCTGCCTCAAGACCCGTAACGCATTTCCGGTTGACGGCTGCTCCTTGCGATCCAGCAACTCGAGCAAGCCCGGCAGAACCTTATCCGGTGTTTCGGCTGCCATGCCGCCCAGAACCCTTCCCGCTGCTTTGGCAGTCATTTCATCTTTGTTCCCAAGAGCCGAAGTAAGAACCGGTATGGTGGAATCATCAAGGTGGCCCACTCCGGCAAGCGCCACCAGGGCGTTCAACTTTATTAACGGATCGGGATCGCTGGCGAACTTCTGGAGTGCGGGTTTCACGCTGTCGGTTCCTCTGCCGATTCTCCCGAGAGCCTGGATGGCCGCCCGACGAACGTCGGCACTCGTATCCGAAAGTCGTTCCAGCAAAACCGGAATGGATCGCTTGGATTCATTCGGAAAAAAACCTAGTGACTCGGCCGCGTTACTTCGTACTTTGGCATCTTGATCTTTGAGTGCATCCATGAGAGGCGGGACCGCCCTCGCGGATTTGTTTCAACCACAACCAAGCTCGTACGCGGCTTTCGCCCTTATTTCCGGGTTCGAGTCCTTCAGATCCTTGATGTATTTATCAGTGGATACGTCGTCTGCCCACGACAACCCTGACAGGGCTGCTACCAGAATCACCGATGCAAGTATCACGAAACGCTTCATTTTTCTTGCCTTTGCTGCCCGAGAACCTCTCGCTTCTTTTTGTTCAGGTACTCCCGGTCTATTTTCAGGAATCCCTTCTGTCCGAACAGAACGAATCGGAGCCATTGGCTCGCAAAGTAC
>Ga0187785_10000074_pt1 | contig 35775 bp, 29 predicted proteins | sample 0815_BV2_4_20_MG_FD_132466 | JGI IMG/M metagenome (GOLD analysis project Ga0187785, IMG submission 132466) | Tropical peat soil microbial communities from peatlands in Department of Meta, Colombia - 0815_BV2_4_20_MG | ecosystem: Environmental > Terrestrial > Soil > Wetlands > Peat | place...
CCAATTCCTGGGAGAGCGTGATGGCTCTCTTGTTCAGCCTGTCTATGTTCCTGGTGAGTTCAGAAAGCTGGCGAGCATACAGATTTAGGCTTCTTTGATAGTCCGCAAATTTGTCTCTGCAGCCGCGCTCCCGCACGAACTTGTTCATGGAATTTACGACCAGGTCTCGCATCAAGAGGAGTTTGTCATACATCGCCAGTTGCTCACCGATGTTATCGTCCATGGATTGCAGGGTGGGGAAGCGGCTCCTGTCGCAGAGATTCATCAAACGCAAGGCCAGTTGGTCGTAACTGGCAAGCGTCCTTTTCATCTGATCGATTCTTTCATTGATCGTGAACAGGATATCGCTGTACTTCTTGTATTCATCCAGGTTCGTAACGGGAATATCCGCGACCCTGAATTCAATTTTGTCCACCCACTCCGTCTCATTGAACGAAAGATAGCCTCCTGTCTTCACGCGGAACAGTGAGCCGGGGTTGAGATCTCTATCACGAACCAGCTCTTCCACGTTGAGTTTTGTCGGCACAGGAGTTTTCAGGGTAATTTCGAAATAACCTTCCCGGCTCTTCTCAGCATTGGTGTCTTGCGCTTTGACATTTGCCGACCACGCGGAAAGTATCAAAATACAGATAAAGCAGCTAAGAAGGATGTATTTCTTCGTCATCATATTTTCTCCTTCGGGTTCAGCCGGCGAAAATACTTGGAGACCGGGATGTGTTTGAACATATCGCGAATAGCCGTATTTTACAGGATAAATAAGCAAAATGTCAAGATTATGTTGTAGCAAACATCGAAAAGGTCGGACTATAGCAGTAGAAAATTAATCCGAATAATGAAACGATATTGACATGCAGAGAAGTAACGTTATTGCCTCAGCAGTTGCCCACACAAAAGCGTCGTCGAAGAATCGATCCGATGCTGCATCGAGACGTGAATGACTTCAAATTACGGGGAGACGCATAATCATTTCCATTGCCTGCCGGGCGGTTGCCGCAAGCTCGGGTTCTTCGTTTTCTAACGCAAGCAATTGCCTCAGATGATCCGCAGTACGTAATATCAGCATGGACAAATCACCCTCATCGGCGGAAACATGGGTAACGAGTTCCTCCCATTCCATTTGTTCGGCCCACAAAAATATTGCGGCCGTAGGCCAGAACATGATTGTCGGAACGTCAAATCCTCGTGACAACATGAACTGTGCCAGCGGCATCAATTGCTGGATCATGTGCCGAAATTTGCTCCGGAGCTGCTTGGTTCTGTGCCAGCCCTGCCTGCTTACGGCTATTTCCCTGTCTTTGTCCATGACGAACGGGGCAATGAGCGCTGCCAATTCTGCCGGGTCCAAGTGGCTGAACTCCCTCCCGCGGATGAGCTCCGCAATGAGAAGCGGGTGGTCCAACCGCAGTCTCGCTGCCCACTTTCCGTCGTACGTCGGCACTCCCTTGCCGTCGAGATACTCAAGTTCCTGCAAGACCTCCATGTGTTTTTGAAAATCCTTGAGCAGCCTTCTTCCCATCTTCTCCGCCCGTTTCGGATTCTCTCTGAAAGATGCAAACGAAAAGCCCAGCAGTTCCCGTACCCCGTCGGGGTCATGAGAAAGCAACAGATTCAATGACATGGAAAAATTCACGCCGATCCTGGACTCCAGGGGTTCCGGTTCGGACTGCAACAATTCCTTGACCAGGAGAATATCAAGATATGGTCCGGGAACCACGACGATGAACCCCGCATTGTCCATACCGCGTCTGCCTGCGCGACCGGTCATCTGGTGAATATCGGTTGCGGTCATGTCTACGAAAGACCGTCCGTTGAATCGATCGCTTTGCAGGACCACAACGGTTCTAGCCGGAAAATTCACCCCCGCGGCTACTGTGGAGGTAGCAAATATAACTTCGAGGTGCCCGGCCACCATTGCTTTCTCTATGAGCAATCGCCACGCAGGCAACTGCCCCGCGTGGTGAGAAGCCGCACGGCACACCAGCAGCCTGCGCAGCTGTCTCTGGTTTTTCAATTCCGGGTAAGGCTCCAGGTAGTTCTCCACCATGTCTTGAAACCCCCCTTCTCTCGGATGCAGGGGGGAAGATACAAGGCCTCCAACGGCTCTGTCGCAGTCTGCCCTGGATTTAAGAAAAACTATTGCGGGCAGCAGGTCGAATTCTCGCAAGACTTCCAAAATACGGTTCATATCCGGTGTTGGGAAATCGGATAGCCTCTTCCGAGATTTTTCGCCCTTTACATGGTTCGCTACCTTTTGAAAAAGCCTCCGCCCTCTAAAAAAGGGAGTCAGCTCTCCCGCAGGGGTGAGAAACAAGGCATGAAGGGGCACGGGTCTTTCTGTCGATTGCACCACCGAACAGGGTGCTTTGCGGATTTGGCCGAGCCACCTCGCAATGGTATCTGCGTTGGAAATGGTGGCCGAAAGCAGGAGGAGCCGGACTCTGCCCGGAAGGTAAATCAACACTTCTTCCCAAACGACCCCCCTGTCCAGATCGCCCAAGTAGTGGGCTTCATCCAGGATGACGAGATCCACACCCAAGTCAACGCCGTGCTGCATCGCGTCATACAGCTGGTTCCTCAGGATTTCCGTAGTGCCCACAATCACTGGAGCGTCCGAATTTTCTTTGCGGTCCCCCGTGAGTATACCCACGGTATCACGGCCAAGTTCAGCGCCGAATTCCTCATATTTTGCATTCGAGAGAGCTTTCAGCGGAGTCGCGTACCATATCGTACAACCCCGGGACAGGTAATTCCTGGTGGCTTCCAAAGCTATCCAGGTCTTGCCGGATCCCGTGGGCGCGCTCACCAGCACGTCTTCCTTCAATATTCTTTCCAGTGCGTTAGTCTGAAAGGGGTCCGGTACGAACAGGGCGGATTCTGGCTTACCGATATGGGACAGCAGGCGCCCCGCCTCCTTATTCAGTTTCGGGGGCAACACTTCCCGCTGCTGGACCCGAAAGTGCTGTTTCAATCGTGGCGAACGAAAGGGCCGTCTTGCAGGCGATCTTCTATTTTTATTCTGTGCTTTTTCCATGAATGCATCGAGCGTAAACCAACCGGACCTTTGTGGCAAGTCCGCCGGTCCTCGGATCATATTGTTCCGAGCTTTTTGGGTTGACTGAACCGTACGCCCCGGATAAATTGACATGAAAGCACCGGGCGATGTGTCCAAATTTTAATGTGAATCTGGACACTTGTTCATTCGCAATTTAATGTGCGCATCGCAGGCAAAAATATCAAGCGTCGCACTCTACGTTTTTCAGGATCGACGCTAGAAGCGAACGTGGATGGACCGGCATCGGATGTTACTGATCTTACCTTCGTGCACTGTCCCCTGCTCCAAGATGCTCCTGGTTTTGTTCATCGGGATGATTGCCTCGACGTTTTGGTTTTCGAGTGGATACTCGGAAGCCGCGGGGCAGGCAACGGACTGCAAGATTGTCATCTTCAAGGAGCAGCGCATCCTGGAGCTACACCAGAACGGTCGTATACAGCAATATCGCGTATGTCTCGGACTGAACCCGACAGGTCCCAAGCAGTTGACCGGCGACAAGAAAACTCCCGAAGGCGAGTATTTTATCTGCTACAAGAGCGCAGAAAGCAACTTTCATCGTTTTCTCGGCATCAGCTATCCGGGCGTGGACGATGCCAAATCGGCTTTTGAAAAAGGCATCATTTCTCTCTCGAAACGAGACGAGATCGTCACCAATTCAAAAGAACGCAAAGCACCGCCATGGAACACCGAACTCGGCGGATGGGTAGGCATACACGGGTATCCCAGCGACGAATACAAACGGCGCTGGGTTGCTCTTTTCCATCCCAAACCTGATGATTGGACGGATGGGTGCATCGCACTGTGGAATTTTGAAATTGAACAATTGTTTTCACGGGTGTCATTGGGCACGCCGGTGGTCATTCTTCCTTGACGGCTCGTACTATAGGGCTTCTCAAAAGCAAGGTCGGTTTTGATTACGCGAACAGATTGAAAGATTGTCATTGCGAGGGCAAAGCCCGAAGCAATCTCCAACTGACCAAGACTGAAATTGCTTCGTCGTTCCACTCCTCGCAATGACATGATTGCATGGTCGGAATGTGCGCGAGAGTCGTGAACGAATCCGACAGAATTTTCGAGAACTGCTATATTGCGCTTTCAAAACAGTAAGATGGGCGAGGCCCTCTTCGTAAAAAGTGTCCCGCCCGATTTCACGTACCTGGATGCGCTCGTGTCAGTGCTATTTGTCCGTGTCGGCACAACCTTTCTTGATCCGCAGAAACATTTCATACGCCTCATGTTTCTTGAATCCGAATCTTGCTTGAGCTTCGGCCGCCAACCGTTTTCCCGTTAGTCCTTCCTCAGCAAGCGACTTCACGGCTTCCTCAAGGCCGATCTCAGGTTCGACCCGTGATGCGCCTTCCACCACGAAGACTATTTCGCCCTTCACGGATTCCCGAGCGCTTAACTCAGCATGTATCTCGGATGCGGTACCCGAAATCGCCTCTTCATGAAGCTTGGTCAATTCCCTGAAAAGAGTGATTCGCCTGGAACCCAGCATATCGGCTGCGATTTTCACAAGGTCCCTGATCCGATGCGGCGTTTCAAAAAAAACGCTCGTTCTTTTTTCATTCACAATTTGTGTGAAGAACTCACGACGCTGTTCGTCTTTTCTCGGCGCGTACCCCAGATAGACAAAGGAAGAGCAGTCCATCCCTGAAACGCTGAGAGCCGCAGTAATAGACGAGGGTCCCGGGACGGGGAGCACGGGAACCCCTGCGTCCCTAGCCGCTTTCACCAGTCGATCCCCCGGATCTGATATCGCCGGGGTGCCCGCGTCGGAAATAAGCGCAACAGTTTGGCCTGCGGCCAAGCGCTCCAGGATCAGGCCCACTTTTCGGCTCTCGCTGAACTTGTGCAGGCTCACGAGAGCGGTGGTAATCCGAAAGCGCTGCAACAGCACACGGCTCTTGCGGGTGTCTTCGCACGCTATCAGATCCGCGTTCCGAAGCACCTCCAATGCCCTTATGGTGACGTCCTCCAGATTGCCGACGGGCGTCGCCACTATGTAGAGGGTTCCTGAACTCACGGGTACTTCCTCACGACGCCGAACCGCGAATGCATGCTCACTCGGCGTCGAGCTTGCCGTCAACCCGTTCGGCGTACAGGTACGAGTGCCTGTACATGTCGACCAGGGTTACCAAGAGCACCTTCAGCACTGCGGTCACAGGTATGGCGACGAGCAGTCCGACAAAGCCGAACAGATTCCCTGCCGCAATGAGAGCCAATATGTAAACGACCGGATTTAGCCCGATTGCTTGGCCCACTATCCGCGGGGTCAGCAGATATCCTTCCAGCAACTGCACGCAGCCGATCCACCCTAGGACGTAAAGCACGTGGGTCAAGTCCCCGAATTTGGCAAGAGCCATGAGTGATCCGAAAACAATTCCAATCATGGTGCCGAAATAAGGAACGATGAACAGCAGCCCCGAGATCATGCCCAAGAAAATGGCCAGATCTATTCCGATAATGAAGAACCCTATGCTGTACAAGACTGCCAGGATCAGGCAAATGATAAATTGTCCCCGGATGAATCCCGCCAAAACCGTGTCAATTTGTTTCAATTTGTCTATCACCGGCTCCCGCGCATACGGAGGCATCAATTCGTACGCCTGCTGTTTCATGCTCTCGAAAGAAGCCAAGAGATAATACGTCAGCACCGGTATGAGCAGCGCATAAAACAAGATCGAAATGACTTGGAGCGTAGAGGCGAACACGGATGACACTATTTTGGTGGCTGTATCCGCCAGATCGGGCAAAACCTGTTTCACCCGTTCAACGGCAAATGCGGTGAGTTCGTCCCAATCCTTGGGAATGCTGAGGTTAAGCATTTCCAGCTTATGCAGAAGAGCATCCTGAAGGGCCGACCAGTACGCCGGGAACGCCTTGCCGAAACGTGTCAGCTCTTGAAAAACGGTCGGTACGATGAACAGCACCAGCCCCCCAATGAGGAACAAACACAGCACGACAACCAGCAATGAAGCGATTCCGCTGCCGAGCCCCCAGCGTTGCAGTCGATGAACCACGGGATGCAGTATGTACGCCAATACGAATGCCACCATGATGATGGTGGTCACTACGTGGAGAGCGCTCATCAGCCAGACCAGGACGGCGAAAAACGCCACGGCTGCGCTCAGTCGGACAAACATGGTCTTCGTCGGCTGGTTCATCGATCACCTCTGCAATTGATCTGCCGCTCACGGCAATTCAGTACGAATTCCCATCCCCATATACGTCGTTATATCAGGTTGCCCTCAAAGAAGTAACGTTTCCGATTGCGGATTTCGCCGGGTCTTTTCGATGGAATTCACCGTCAAATAAACGCCTGTTGCAGAGTTCTGTTGTAAATAGGCGAGGCTTTGGTAAAATCTTTTCACCGACATCAGGCTCACGCATCAGAAAGAATCCGTATGTCTTCTTCGGAATTAGAACATACGCCGCCGCAACACGCTCGGCCAAGTGATACGAGCATGAAGCTGCTCTTCGAGTCCGCTCCTCTCGGCATATTCACGTATTCCAAAACCGGCGTAGTACTCGGAGCAAATCAGTTCCTGCTGGACATTCTCGGTTCCCCATCGCTGGAATCCACTCGACAAATAAACGTCTTTACGTTGGAGAATCTCCGTACGCCCGGAGTATCGCAGATGCTCGAGAAAGCGCTGGAAACCGGGCAGCCCCAAAGACTCGAAACGCCCTACATGTCGAAATGGGGTAAGCAGGTGCACCTCGTCTTCATAGCCTTGCCCCTGATCGAAGACGACGGGGTGATGGAAAAAGGCATAGGAATAATCCAGGACCTTACGCCCCTGAAGAAAACGGAAGAAAATCTGAGAGAGAGTGAAGAACGTTTTCGAATGCTGACCGACAAAACCCCTTTGGGAATAGCAATCGTCGGTCAAGGAAATCGATTTGATTACATGAATCCTACATTTCTGGCCCTGTTCGGATATTCTCCGGACGAAATCCCCACGTTTGAGAGCTGGCTTGAAAACAGCATGTGCGAGAGGGAGTCGCAGATCATACTGTCCACCTGCCTTTCTTCGCAGTCAAACTCCTCGTATGAGATGTTGCAGAGGCACTTCGAGATTCGGTGCAAGGATGGTTCAACCAAAGATGTCCGTTTTCGAGTGTTTTCACTATCGGAGAGGAAACGTGTTCTCATATGCGAGGACAATTCGGATCTTTTCAGGGCGCTTTTGGGCCAGCGGCATTCAGAAAAACGATATCTCACCCTTCTCGAGAATTTAACCGATTTCGTCTATACCCTCGACCCGGACGGAACCATTCTCAGTATCAACAGGGCTGCTGCTCAGACGCTCGGATACGAGGTGGAAGAACTTCTTGGCGAATCCATTGAAAAACTCATTCCGCCGGACGTGCGAATACTTATTCCTGAAAACATGGCGATGGTTGTTCGGGAAGGATTCGCCGAGGGCATCTCCAAATATGTGGCAAAGAATGGTGCCCTGCATTATCTCGAATACCGCAGCGTTCTGATTCGTCCCGACAATCGTCCCCAATACGTGGTGGGGATCGCACGTGACGTCACCGATCGAATGCTGACAAAGAAGGCGCTGAAGGAATCTGAGACCAAATTCAAGCTCATCGTGGAAAACGCTCATGACGGCATCACGCATGTCGACGAAAATGGATTGATCAAGTTCTGCAATGCCAGAATGAAGGAAATCCTGAAAGATGAGAATCCAGAGGGAAAGCCGCTCCACGCGTACTTCGACGCAGAAAACACGGTCACCCTGGAAAATAACCTTATGGTGAGAAGCAAGGGGGTGAGCGGCACCTATTTTATCAGCTTGAAGGACCTCGAAGGCAACGATCACAAAATGGTGGTGAGCGGCACGCCCTATTTCAGTGAGCGGGGGACGTACAGGGGGGCGATCGGCGTTTTCACGGAAATAAGTGAATTGCGAAAACTCGAAGAACAACTGCAACACTCCCAAAAAATGGAGGCCATCGGGACGCTGGCAGGAGGCATCGCTCACGATTTCAACAATATTCTGAGCGGAGTTTTGGGTTACGCCTCATTGCTGAAGAAATATGCCGCGGCCGGATCCCAACTCGCTCACTACGGAGAAATGATCGAAAAGAGCGCAGAAAGAGGGGCGATGCTTGCGGGACAGCTTCTCGCCTTTTCGCGAAAGGGAAAACGATTCGTTCAGGATGTGGACGTGCACCAGTTGATGAAAGAAATCGTCGAACTCCTGGAGCGAACGGTCGATCGCAAGATAAGCGTCTTGTCACGAACAGATTCCGAGAACTCAGTTATTGAAGGGGATTCCGGCCAGATACAGCAGGTGCTCATGAACTTGTGTCTCAATGCCAAAGATGCAATGCCTGACGGAGGCCAATTAATCCTGAGCACACGAGACGTGTTTCTCGACGAGAGCTTCTGCAGCGCGAACCAAGAACTCATCCCTGGTCTTTTTCTGGAGATTTCAGTCAAAGACTCAGGCGAGGGAATGAGTGAGCCGATAAAGCGCAGGCTCTTTGAACCGTTCTTTACCACCAAGGCGGAAGGCAAGGGCACGGGTCTCGGCTTGTCCATGGTATACGGCACCGTGAAAAGTCATGGCGGAATGGTGACGGTTGATTCCGAAGTGGGACGCGGGTCCGTTTTTACCGTACTGTTGCCACTGAAGGAGCAGGCTTCGCGCAACACGGCAGCATGCCCCTTACCCGGAACGACGAGAGGCTCCGGCAGGATTCTTATTGTGGACGACGAGGAGATAATCAGGCACTTGTTGGGGGAAATGCTGCAGGAATTGGGTTTCAGCGTACTTACGGCAGAAGACGGACTTGAAGGACTGGAGATCTACCGAAAAGAGTGGCAGAACATAGATCTGGTCCTCATAGACATGATCATGCCGAGGCTCAACGGTAAAGAAACCTTCATCGAAATGAAAAAGATCAATCCGTGTGTGCGTGCAGTCCTGTCTACCGGCTTCACGAAAGACAGCGCTGTTCAGGACACCCTGGACCAGGGAATCGTTACATTCGTTCAAAAGCCGTACCGTCTGGAAGAGCTTTCAGCTGCCATTTCGCATGCCTTACACGAACCGTAGGCGTAACCTGCCGACGATCGCGTCTTCATGAGCAAAACGGACCATTCACGTAGAGTACTTCTCGAAGGTATTGTCGGATTGATAAGCCTTCCTTTGCATGTACAATGTTGAAGCAGGTCATTGCGAGGAGCGTAGTGACTAAGCAATCTCGCCTTGGCGAACGAGATTGCTTTGGGCTTTGCCCTAGCAATGACAATCTTTCAATTTGTTCGCGTAATCACAACCGACCTTACTTTTGAGAATCCCTATAATGCCTTGTGACCCGCCCGTATGAGCCCTGCCAGCCGGAGGAATCTTCGTATCCTGAGACTAATCCCGGTGGACCACGTCAAATCGATGAGAAAATGCGAGATTGGGATGATCCGGCGTGATTTGAACCAGATACCCGTATAAACCCGTGTGGCTTAGCGGAATAAAACCCGAGAACAGTACCTCGTCATCCGTTTCGGGGCTGGATGTGTCTGCGGCGAGCCTGGTGATGTGCCGAACTTTGAATTTGTCCCAAAGGTCTACGGGCCCGTGCAGTAGCTCCACGTTCAGTTCCTCGGGGCTGTGACCCGCGGTCTTCACTATCACATTCACTTCCATGTCCTTACCGTTGAGTGCCTCATGTTCATCGCGCACCTCAATGCTCTTGATGGATATCTTCGGCCAGTCCTCCTCGATTTTTTTCTTCCAGGAAACCATATCCCGCAGAACCGTGTAATTCCCCGCGCTCAATTCTGTGCTCGCAATGTTTGCCGGTACATATGCCGTCTCGATGTAGTCGGACACCATTCTGTGAGAATTGAAGACAGGACATATGGTCATGATGGACCGCTTCATCATGCGAATCCATTCTCGTGGAACATCATCCGCGCCTCGTTCGAAGAACAGAGGTTTCACGCTTTCTTCAAGCAGGTCGTACAGCGCCCTGCTTTCGATGTCGTCCTGGTAGGCCGGATTGCCGTACTCCTCACCGGAACCGATGGCCCAGCCGTTATCGCCCAGGTATCCTTCATCCCACCATCCATCGAGCACGCTCAGGTTGAGCGCGCCGTTCGCGGAGGCTTTCATGCCGGATGTGCCACATGCCTCGAGCGGGCGACGGGGTGTGTTCAACCATACGTCCGCCCCTTGAACCATGTATCTTGCGACATTGATGTCGTAGTCTTCGATGAATGCGATTCTTCCCCGGAACGGCTCTTCTTTCATGAGTTCGACAATTTTCCTGATGAGCTCTTTCCCCGCGTCGTCTGCCGGATGAGCCTTTCCCGAGAAGATAAGCTGGACGGGCCGGTCCGGCTGACCGAGAATTCTTGCGAGCCTTTCCGGTTCACGAAACAGAAGTGTGGCCCGTTTGTACGTGGCGAAACGACGGGCGAAGCAAATGGTCAGTGCATCCGGATCCAACACCTTTTCTGCCTGTTCCAGTTCGCGTGCCGAAGCGTTGCGTGCTTTGAATTGGGCAACCAATCGTCTCCTGGCGAAAGAGACCAGCCTCGTCCTGCACCTCTCGTGGGATCGCCACAATTCGGTATCGGGAATTTTATCGGCCCTTTGCCAGATCTTCTCATTGTCCGGGTCCTCGGTCCATCCCAGACCGAGATACCTATCGTATAATCTCACGAGTTCCCGCGATATGTACGACGGAATATGAACCCCGTTGGTAACGGGGGTAATGGGCACATCTTCCCGATCGGCATTGGGAAAGACTTCGTGCCACATGTCTCGGGTGACACGGCCATGAAGCCTGCTCACTCCGTTGGTTCTCGAGGTGAGTCTCAGGCCGAGAACCGGCATACAGAATCCTTCGGACACGTCGTCCGGGTGCCTCCTTCCGAGGCCGAGAACCGTTTCAAAATCCAGGCCCAGCCTGGCCACGTGATCGCGGAAATATTTTTCCATGAGCTCACGATCGAACACGTCGTTTCCGGCCGGAACAGGCGTATGTATGGTCAGTACGCTTTGACTGGTAACCATTTCTCTCGCCTCTTCAGGGGAGAGGCCCTGCTGTTCCACAAAATAGCGCATCCTTTCCAGGAGCACGAATGCTGCGTGACCTTCGTTGAGATGGTACACGGTAGGCGTTATTCCCATGGCTTCCAGGCCGCGGCATCCACCGATGCCAAGAAGGATCTCCTGCCGAATCCGCATTTCCGCGTCTCCCCCGTAGAGCCGGGCGGTGACTGTCCTGAGACGCTGCGGGTTTTCGGGAATGTCCGCATCAAGGAGAAACAACGGAACACGGCCTATCATAGCCTTGAGAATGCGGCACCAGACCGTTTCTCCCGCAAGATCCACGCTGATCAGAATGGTGGCTCCGGATGAATCCGTCTGGCGCTCCAGGGGGAGCGTGTCGAACTCGGTTCTCGGGTAATATTCTTGCTGCCAGCCTTCAACAGAAAGGCTTTGATGGAAATAACCCTCCTGGTACATGAGCCCGACACCCACCAGGGGCAGATTCAAGTCGCTGGCTGACTTGAGATGATCTCCGGCCAAGAGGCCGAGCCCCCCGGAATACACGGGGAGGCATTCGGTGACGCCGAATTCCAGGGAAAAATACGCCGTAGTGAAGCTGATGGGTTGTTCCAATCGATAATCATATGATCGCGTGCGGTTCATATACGCGCGGAATCGCTGACGAACTCTTTCCGAATGAGCCAGAAATCCTTCGTCCTGACCTATTTCCTTGAGCCTGTGCCGGGATAACCGTATAAGCGTTTGCAGCGGATTGTGATTTGTCTCTTGCCAGAGATGTTCATCCACATAGTTGAACAATTCCACTGCTTCCGTATTCCAGGAGAACCAGAAATTGCCTGCGATTTCCCGCAGGCTCTCGAGTCCGCCCTTCATTGGGGGGATGACCACATATTTCTTCAAAGGCATTTCAACCTCGCAAACATCTGCACATCATGCCGGTACGTTTGGCCGGGGACAACATGACGGGTCGAACTATAGCACATTCTACGGGTTCCGTGGCCGTGATCGATGCCATGGGGATCGGCTGAGCCAAGCGAAAAACTCAATTCAAGGTGCACGTATGTTATCAAAATTGTTACGTCGAAAGTAAACCTTCGGCCAAGTGAATCATTTTGGTCCGAAAAAGTTGACTTCATACCCCAGTATGAGTAAGCATGATACCGAGATTCAAGATTTCATTCCGTTCGGTACCCCGAGGAACGTGTTTGACGATCGCTCTTGTAAAAAGTGTGCATTTCGACGTCCCTACGGTCCGGGATTGTGATTCTAGCCGTTACGAAACGTAGCCAATTCAGGGATTCAGACTCAGCCGATCCCAAAGAAAAGGATTACCGATGCCTACATCAGAAATCTTGCAAGATAAGCTGATCCTGGCGGTGGACGACGAGGAGGACGTCCTGGACATTATCGAGGAGGAACTCTCGGAGGCCGCCAACGTGACTCTGCACACAGCAACAACTTTTGAGAAAGCTCAACAATACCTGGTCTCGTATACGTATGATCTGGTAGTCCTCGATATTATGGGAGTTCGAGGATTCGATCTTTTGCAGATCGCTCACAATGCCGGTTTCCCCACGGTTATGCTCACCGCGCATGCGTTCACCCCTGAAGCCCTCAGGAAATCAATTGAAATGGGCGCAAGAGCGTACTTACCGAAGGAGAAGCTCGGATCGCTGGTGCCGTTCCTGGAAGACGTTCTGAAACTCAATTACCAGACCGCCTGGAAGAAGGCTCTCGACCAGGTGGGGACTCTCTTCAACAAGAAGTTCGGTTCTGATTGGAGAAAAACGCAGGAACAGTTTTGGAACGATTTTGAGAAAAAACTAACCGTTGACGAAGCAGCCATCATCAAGTAGCGAATCGGCAACGTGAAGGTGAAAACGTGGCGGCCGGATTCGCCGTGGACGAGGCGCGCGCCTGATCTCAGGACAGGTGTCGGCATTACGCGCTTCGCACGAGAGCTTTGCCTTGATGGCCCCTTACTTTCCAAATTCGAGAAGGAGTATCTTATATGACCGATGTGGTTATCATTTCCGCGTGCCGGACCGCTATTGGAGAATTCGGCGGCACCCTGCGAGACATGCATGCGGCGACTATCGCCAGTGTGGCCATGAAGGCCGCTGTGGAACGGGCCGGAATTTCTCCGGATATAATTGAGGACGTGCGCTTCGGATGTTGTCTGAATCCCACCGACGCAATGAACGTCACCCGTATTGGCGCACTGATGGCCGGCATCCCCGACTCGGTTCCCGCCGTAACCATAAACAGGGTTTGCATCTCCGGTCTGGAGGCGACACTTTCCGGCGCTGCCATGATACAGGCAGGTGCTGCCGACGTGTTGCTCACGGGCGGTGTCGAGCACATGTCCGGAGTGCCCTATACTCTTGAAAAAGCCCGTTGGGGCACAAGGATGGGCAACGACGTCATAACCGATGCCATGCAGACCGGTTTGCATTGCGGCTCTCACATCCTGCCGTATCCTCAAGACGGTCCGGTGGAATTCTTCCGGGGAAAACCGTACATCATGGGGCATACAGCGGAATTCGTTGCGCTGAAGCTCGGTATTTCGCGAAAGGAGCAGGACGAAATCGCTTTGCGCAGCCACAACAACGTGGAACGGGCAACCAACGACGGTTCGTTCGCTGACGAAATCGTGCCGATTATGGTTCCCCAGCGAAAAGGCGATCCCAAGACATTCGATAAGGACGAGCACTTCAGGCCCGGGCTTACCATACAAGCCTTGGAGAAATTGAGCCCGGTGTTCATCCCCAAGACAGGAACCGTTACCGCGGGAAACGCCAGCGGCATCAACGACGGCTCCGCGGCTTTGATCATCATGTCTGGCGACAAGGCCAAAACGGAGGGTTTCAAGCCTCTCGCTCGAATCAAAGCAGTGGGAATGGGTGCGTGTGACCCGACGATCATGGGACTGAGCCCTGTACCTGCCGTGAACAATCTTCTGAAACGATCCGGATTGACACTGGCCGACTTCGATCTCATTGAACTCAACGAAGCGTTTGCCGCCCAGTACTTGGGATGTGAGAGAGAACTCAAGCTCAATCGGGATATCACGAACGTGAACGGGTCCGGCATAGGTCTCGGGCATCCCGTAGGATGTACAGGTGCACGACTGATCGTTTCCCTTATTCATGCATTGCAAAAGAGGAAGGGAACTCTCGGTCTCGCAACTTTGTGCGGCGGCGGCGGAGTCTCCATGGCGTGTGCGATTGAACTCATGTAATATGGAGAGAATCGTACTCCACAGCGGGGAAACCGCATACGAACATGACTGAAGCACCCAAGAAAATAAGCGCGAAAGCAATCATGACGGACCTCAAGGGCGAAATGTCCGATTCGGAGCTCATGAACAAGTACAACATTTCGTTTCAGGGCCTGCATGACCTGTTCGGAAAGCTTATTCAGGCTGGGCTTGCAACTCAGGCATATTTTGACAAAAGAGCGGCCAAACAGGCGCGCGTTCCCCCGAAGGAGCAGCCTCGAACGTGCCCGTACTGCGGTTTTACCGGATCCGAATCTTTCGGGGTGTGTCCGCGGTGCAATCAGGACGTGTCCGAATGGTTGGACACCATGGAGTTGACGAAGATTCTCACAGGTTCCTTCGGCGATTGAAACGAAAACACGCGGATTGATACGGATTCGCTTTTTTTGCAGGGACTCGATTCCGGGCACAGGCTGAGGCAGTCCTTCGCTGCGACGACGCAGAGCTGTCTGATCACTTCGCTGAGGAGAGCCCCCGCCCTAGAATCTCAGAAATTTTGTGCCGAATGCGTATGAGATAATCACGGGGGAGACTTCCACGTCTTCCCCGTTTCTTTCGCCGCAACGCGGTTTGCACGGATTCGTGCACGGCTGAATCGCCAGAGATCTTTTTCCGAAGATATTTTTTCTTTCCGAAGCGCTTTTCTACGGCTTTTTCGAGAAACGTATGGCGGCCATGCAAACGGCTCTCGCCAGGAGCATTCACCGGGTATCGGCAGGCGGGAGATATTTCTATACCGAATTTCAGTTATATTATGAATTGTGCCGTACAGTGCGGCCGTTCTTAAAGTATCTCAGCGCTATTCCGTTTGCATTACCCCGGCCCATCGATTATTTCGAATTCTCTGAAATTTTAAAACGCCATGTCACATATAATGGAAAACCCGCCGGGCTCTTGACCGAACCAGTGTCCTGGGTACGGGGATTCATCGGCCGGGAACCGGACCTTGCCGATTATGGCCTTACCCGGCTGCTGGTGTGCACCGATCCGCATATCGCCACCATGCTCATCGCGAACCATATGCATATGGAATTGGGCTGCGCCATTCTGAGCATGTCCGACGCATTGCCTCTGCCTGACATGATATGCGCGATGCTTGCAAGGGCTGCGGATTCACAGGTCTACGTTCTTCACGATTCCGATCTGCACGGCATCATGTTATTCAGACATGCACGGGTGCGACTGCAACTTCCCGAACCCGTGACCGCTCTCGAAGTTGGTTTGAGGCCCTTTCAGTGCCTCAAAATGCACCTGTTCTTCCACAGAACGGATTCGTGGGCACACGATGAAATCCCTGTTCCCAGCGATTGTACCGTTTTCGAAAAAGCATGGATGAAAGCGGGATTGAAAACTGAAATCGCATGCATCCCTCCCGTCGCCCTGTTCAGGCTGCTCCGCCGACGGCTGATTTCCGGCAGGTGATACGCGTATGAGCCGATTCTGCGCTGTTTTCGGGGAAAACCCGGGACGAGAACTCGCTGATATGACAGCGATCCCTGTTTACTCCGATATCCTGTGCTCTTTGGGAATCTTGAGCAATCGGGGGACTCCCGAGGAAAAGCTTCATGAGCTTGAGGAACATGTGTGCCCGAGCCCGGATCGGGGCGGCCGTCTTCAGGGATTTGCGCGTATCGGCGACAATCTTTCGATGATACGTGCATCTCCTTCCGTCAGAACAGGGTCGCCGCAGGATCCCCAATTCCGTTCGAACGGATTCCTGGCCGCTGTGGGGGATGTGGTCCTGCTCAACCGTGGAGAGATCGCTGCTCTGCTGGACGCTTCGAGGGAATGCACCGACGATGAGCTTCTTTTGGGCCTGTATGCACGTTTCGGGGCCATGGGCATGAACCGCGTCAGGGGCATGTTCGCGCTGGCGATCTGGGATGGAAAAGCGGTGACACTGGTGTCTGATTCTATCGGCGCCAGATCGGTTTTCTATACTCGCGCGAAGGGGACGTGGGCAGTCTCCTCTTCGTTGCAGGCACTGCGCAAGTGGAAGCGATTGCACGTTGCCATCAATTACGCGGCAGTCAGGTCCTTTTTGAGCTGCGGGTATTTGTTGGGAGACGAAACCCTCCTGAAGGGCGTGTACAAGCTGCCTCCTGCTTCCTGCATTGTGCTGCGGCCGGGCGGAAGCAGTGAACTAAGCTCCTACTGGGAGCCTTCCGAGGGTCCGTGGGATCCCACCGATCCTCCGGAGGCCTATGCATCGCACCTGATGAACCTTCTGGAAGAAGCGACCTCTCTTTGCCTACCCAAAAACGAGGAAGTGGGCGTTTTTTTGTCCGGGGGACTCGACAGTAGCCTCGTGGCTGCGCTCGCCTGCAGGCTCCATGAAAAACCCGTAAGAACATTTACCATCAACTTCGGGTCCGATTTTCCCAACGAACTTTCGTATGCAGACGAGGTTGCACGCCAATGTGGCACGAAACACGCAGTTTTAACGTATGACGGCAGCCAGGTCGTCGATCGGTTTCAGGACACGATAGCACTCATGGATTGTCCTGTGGGCGAAGGGTTGACCGTGCCCAATCTCCTGCTGTCGCAAGCGGCCGCTGATGAAGGCCTGTCGGTAATACTCAACGGAGAAGGCGGCGATCCCTGTTTTGGCGGGCCAAAGAACATGCCCATGCTATTATTCGAGCTTCATCGAACGGATCCGTCTCCGAACGCGCGAGCCCGTGCATATTTGGCCGCACATCGCCACTGTTACGACGATCTTGCCTCGCTGCTCAATGCGAACGTCCAACGCGAGATGCTCAGCGGCCCGTCCGCGGAATCCCGGTTGAGCTGGTACTTGGAATCGGAACGCATGTCCTCCTACCTTAACAGGCTGATGTGGACGAATCTGCGTTTGAAGGGACCGGGATACATGCTGACGAAGGTGGATTACCTGGTCGCGTCCACGGGCATCCAGGGACGCTATCCGTTGTTCGATCGGCAGATCGTGGAATATTCTTTTATGATTCCTCCCAGATACAAACTCGCGGGTACTGAGGAGAAATGGATACTCAAATGCGTTGCACGGGACATGCTGCCGGATTCCATCCTGGAGCGGCCGAAAAGCGGTATGCGGATGCCCATGAAGCACTGGCTCACTGGTCCGATTCGCCAATTGGCTGAGCGGCTGCTGCTCGATGGTCGAGGAAGATCCCGAGGATTGTTCAATACTGCGGTGATCCGGGCCTGGCTGAATGGACGAGGGGCATCAGCGCAACGCTGCGGTCAAAGACTCTGGTTGGCTCTTACCCTTGAAGCATGGTTGCAGGCATATGTGGATTAGAGGGAAGCCGTTTCCCGGCACGTCTTTGCGTGGGATCGGCCGGCTGTTGGTGCCGGATGCGATCAGCATGTAAGTACTTGCCATCGTGGACCTTTTTTTGCACGAAGTTCTTTCCTGACACCGAATCAAGAACGCATTGTCGGATTGATAAGCCTTCCCTTGCATGCACAATGTTGAAGCAGGTCGTGGCGAGGAGCGTGGTGACGAAGCAATCTCGCTTCGGCGGAAGAGATTGCTTCGGGCTTCGCCCTTGCAATGACAGTCTTCGAATCTTTTTCGCGTAATCAAAACCGACGGAACTTTTGAGAATCCCTATGACACTCACGGGACCTCGTCCCAAGAAGCCTTTAGCGCTCACTGATGGTGAACTGTTTGAACTGGGATTGGTGTGAATCGATGCTGCTGAGAGTGCCACGCTCTAGCTGTAAATTCCGTAAGAAAGATCGGCGAATTTAATCTCATTCTGGACCTTCGTGATGCCGGGGTACTGAAGGACCAGCCGTTCGATTTCTTCTTTGTCATTTTTGTCCAATACGCGGCCGGTTATGGTCACGATGCCTCCGGACGCAACCGCAATGTTCACGTTTCTGATTGCCGAAGAACTCAGACGGGTTCTCATGATGATTTCTATTCTTTTTGCGGTCCCCATATTGGTGAGGTAATCCTTGTTCTGACCGTAATCATCGGGTTTTTCCATTTTGTCCAGTGCGTTCATCACAACTGCTGCAGCAGAGGACGCCTTATAATTGTCAGTATTTATCGTGATATCGTACAGGGACCAGTCGTGCGGGTCTTTGTGAAAAATGAACCTCACGAGATTCTCTCGTTCCTGATCGTATCGCTGGACAAAGTCGTCCGCCTCCGATTCCGAGAACCCGTATCTTTCCATGACCCGCCGAATTCTGGTGCCGAACGGAGCCACTATGCGCACTTTGAAGACACCCGGAACTCCCGCAAGCGTGATCTGGCTTCCCCTGCCCACCATGACCACATTCCCGCGAGCCGCTTCTTCGAACGTGAGCGCCTCAAACAAGCTGGTGTACACGGGACGGTCATAAAAAATTCGTTCCCACACACCTGGTCCATGCTCGGATTCGTACGCGGAACACGCGTCTTTGTATTCCGGATCACAATTCTGGGCGAGCTCATGGACGCGATCCCGTCCAATGAGCTCCAAGCCAAGGTTTCGAGCCACCATGGCCGCAATCACGTCGCCATACGATCCCACCTGCCTTGATATGGCCAGTATCGCCATGCTCACCCTCACAGCCCAAGTTTGCCCGAGAAGGTAGCACAAACCGCTATCGCTGGCCACAAGGAATCCCGGAAGTGACCGGCCGGGGCTTCTTGTTCGGGGCTTCGTGACGATCATCCAGTCGTTTGAGTTTCGGAGAGGCTGGCGATCGAGTGCATCGGGCTCGAATCTGGACAGATGGCTGCCCGGTACGGCACGGGAAACATGTTCGCGGCTGTTCCTGGCGAGCCTGGCTGACGGAATCATTCCTTTGAGTAGGAATCATGCACAGGTTTCCTACCCAACGGTAGGTTTTCGTCGCAAGTTTTCCGACTTCAGGAGCCCGGAACCATGAGAATTGGCCTGTGGCAATCTTGGCACGTCTTTTGCTCATCGCACGGTAGACGTGTGCGACGGTCCCTTGGATCCTCTGAAAGGATCTTTCCGTAGTCGCCGCTCACTATCTGACGTGAGGTGTCCGGGAATATGACCAGGCAAGAAGTTATAGCCGAACTCGCGCACAACGGTTATCAACCGTTCATGAGACCGATTACCGGTTCCGTGATCACGGCGGAAGCATGGACAAGCCGTGCCAGGGATAAGCGTCTCGTAATCCTCCTCTTCCGGAACGACACGGAGGAAATGATGGATCTGCACGATATTCCCGAAGACGAGGAGAACCGGCCGGATGTGGAAGCATTCATAGAGGATTTCCGCGAGAACGTGTTCCGGCCTGCCGGGAGACTGCCTGAAGTTGGGAATCTTCACGCGGTGGGTTGATGGTCATGGTTTAATTCATTCACCTCTGTCACGAGATCTGCCTCTTGTACGAGAGATTCAATGGCATTGCCCCCGGCAACAATCACGTGCAAGGTATCAGGCCGCTCCAGAAGACGACGAGTCACTTCTTTTTCTCCTACCATGCCCTGCTCTATCAAATGCGACAATTCAAAGAGCACGAACAAATCGAACTCGCCCGAATTCATGCGATAAACAGTGTTTCGCCATAGTTCCACTGGTCGGTCGCCGGTGTCGTTAGCCGCAGCACAACCCAGATCCCCGTTCATGCCGTAAATTTCAAGCGAATCGAACGATTGCTTCAAAGACAGGAGTTCCCGGTACTTCCTGAATCCCGGATGAAATTGGACCACGCAGATCGACAACCCTTGCCCCAGCGCTCGCAGCACCTGACCGACTGCGGAAAACCCGCTGTCAGCAGAGTGGCCCGTGAAGACCAGAAGTAATCCCTTTCCCATTGACACTCCTGAATGGCGATCGGGGCTCATATGAAATTTCTTGAGTACCATACAACTACTCATACGCATTCGCCACAAGATTTATAAGATTGCCGGGCTGGGGGCTCTCCTGAGCGAAGTGATGAGACGCCTCTGGGTCGTCCGCAGCGAAGGAGTGCCCCCAGCCTGTGCCCAGAATCGAGTTACCTGTAAAAAAGCGAATCCGTATCAAGAGGCAAATTCGCCGACGCGAGCCACTTATGAAAGCGATCCCCCGGATAATACGCCGAGCGTGACCGGGCAGACAGCCGGACCGTAGTACCAACAGGGAAACGGTGCAAATGTATACTGTTGATGACACATTCTTGCACGAAGTATCATTTTCTTGACGGTGTCCTGTGGCGCGATTAATGTTACATTAAGACAAATAGAAGGGAGAACCCATATGGAAGGCTCGCACGAACACGAACACGTACATAGTCACGAGCACGAGCATTGTCATGATCACAACCACGAACACGCGGGTTTGAGACATTCACATGATCACTGCCACACGCATAGTCACGACCACGAGCACAGTCATACTCACGAGCATCAACACGCAGGAGAACCGGAGCACGAACACGAACACGAAGACTATCATGGTGAACATCAACATGCCCACGCAGGGCACGAAGGCCAAGCTCACGAACACGCTCATTCGTAAAGAGTTAGCGTATGTCAGAAGAAAATGATCGCTTCCGACGAACCTGCGCTTGCCGTGCGAAGGGAGGGATTTGTGCGGGGATAAAGCGGGCCGCCAATCACGCATCTCATCGGTCTTCAGTTGGTTGTGTGCAGTTTTAGTCGCTTCTCACAGCTGTTTCTATCTTGATGCCATACTTCTCAATTTTTGCGAGCAGGGTGGGTCTGGACAAGCCCAACAATTTGGCAGCCTGAGATCTGTTGCCACCGGTGATGTTCAGCGCTTCCGTTATGAGGAGACCGGCGAACCGGTCAATGACATCGCCGAACATCTTTTCTCCGCCTTCAAGAGTCAAGGATCTGCGCACCCACTGGCGGATGGTTTCGTCTTCACGTTCAGGAATAGCTTCTCGTGCGGCGGTCTCTCCTTTGATTGCCTGGGAGATCTCTTCCGCGCTGATGGGCGCTCCTCTGCTGAAAATCAGTGCTTTCTGGACGGTATTGGCAAGTTCTCGAACGTTTCCCGGCCACGAATAATTGCACATGACTTTCATGGCTTCGTCAGTGATGCCGGGACTGTCGATGCTCATTTCTTTGGCGAATCTCTTGAGAAAATGTTCTGCCAGCATAGGAACGTCGCCGGAGCGTTCCCGGAGCGGGGGCAGCCTCAGGGTTACCACTTTGAGTCGGTAGTACAGATCTTCCCGGAATCGTCCTTCGGAGAGAGCGGCTTCCAGATCCCGGTTCGTAGCGGCAAGGACTCGCACATCCACCGGGATGGGAGATCTGCCACCGAGTCGCTCTATGCTTTTCTCCTGGAGCAATCGCAGAATTTTTGCTTGAATACTGAACGGCATGTCTCCGATTTCATCGAGGAGAACGGTGCCGCCGTTTGCTTGTTCGATCTTTCCCACCCGCCTGGTCACCGCACCCGTAAACGCCCCTTTTTCATACCCGAACAGTTCGCTTTCCAGCAGCGTCTCGGGAATAGCCACGCAGTTGATAACCAGAAACGGCTTATCCTTGCGAATACTGTGCTGATACAGGGCCCGGGCCACCAGTTCCTTGCCCGTCCCCGACTCTCCGCGGACCAGCACGGTGGCATCAGTCGAGGCGACGCGGCCGATTGCCTTGTAGACCTCTTGCATTGCCTTGCTTCGGCCGAATATTGCCTCAGTGGACGTGCCTTCAGGCACGACGTCCATTTCTACCCGAGAACGCATGAATCTGCCCGCTTCCAGTGCCTTTTCGATGGAGACGAGCATTTCGGGGATCTCGAATGGTTTCAGTACGTAGTCGAACGCTCCGAGCTTTGTTGCTTCTATGGCCGTATCCGTCGTCCCGTAGGCCGTCATTACGATTACCGGAAGTTTCGGTTCCGTCTCGTGCATTGCCTGAAATGCTTGCAGGCCATCCATTCCGGGCAAGCGGACATCCATGATGACGAGATCCGGAACATTGCTCCTGACAATCTCCACTCCGCCTTCCCCGGTTGGAGACGTCCTCACCGTATGTCCTTCCGCGGTCAGAAGCCGCTCAAAGCTGTGCCTCAGTTGCGCGTCGTCGTCGACTATCAGGATTGTTCCCACGATTGTACCTCTTTTTCGGGAAGCGAAATGACGAACGTGGCGCCTTCGCCCTGCTTGGATTTGAGGTCGAGCCAGCCGCCGTGTTCCTCCACAATGCGGGTTGCGATACTGAGACCAAGACCGGTTCCTTCCTCTTTCGTGCTGAAGAAGGGCTGAAACAGCTTTTCCTGAATGGCTTCGGGGACGCCTGGGCCGTTGTCACTGACTTTTATCACCGCGACCGGCCCGAGATTACCATTTGAGCTTTCTTCTTCGGTAATGATTATGGAACCGCCGTCCACCATGGCTTCGCACGCGTTCACCACAAGATTTACGAGCACTTCTTTCAGTTGGTCAGGGTCGGCGGTAATCTCCGGCAGGCGTTTTGCTCGTCGCACCTCCACTTGTACCTCGTACGATTCGAGCCTGTGGTGGAGAAGCTGGATCGCCATATCCACGCAATCCGATGGGCTGGTCTTCTGCATTTTCAACTTGGGCGGCCGGGAAAATTCCAGGAAATTTCCGACAATGGTATCGATGTGCCTGATCTCTTCTGAAATGACCTCAAAATCGTCTTTCTGGGTCGCAGTGAGTGCGAGAGTTCGTTCCATGGAGAACAGCCTCATTTTCACTGAGGTCAACGGATTGCGAACGCTGTGCGCAACACCTGCCGCAAGCTTGCCTACCAATGCCCATTTTTCCGCCTGCTGAAGATGCTCTCTGCTCCACTTGAGCTTGGTTTTCGTCTGATCCACGTCCTGGATCAGATCCTGGAATCGGGCGCTTAGGGCTTCCATCTCATCGGCCATCATATTCTTGGCGCTCCCTCGCCGGTCATCCGGTTCCAACGCCAGTTGCCTGATTGGTTGCAAAATATGCGTTATCAGGAAGTATGCGAGCAGTGAGCCAAGCATAACGACACTCACGAGAGCCGCCAGCGCGAGCATCTTTATCAGTTCGGCACGGCCTCTAATTTTCTCTCTGGCTACGACGATCTTATCTTCGTACGCCTTCTTATATTGATGGCACAGATCGATTATTTGGAAAAGTTGCTCTCGCGCCTTCTTGTGAAGTTGAAACCCTTCCTGTTTTTTTCCTTGATCATACAGTTTGATTACTTCGTCCCGCGTATGGGCGTATCGAACATACTGGGAATCAATCTCATTGAGGATGGCCCGCTCCCGATCCGTGTCCGCCCATTGGCGCGCTTTGCGCATCCAGGTTTCGAAGCCGTGGTGATACTTTTCCAGTTGTTTCAACCACTCGGCATCGCCGTCCTGGAAATAATACGTCACATACCCCTTTTGCATGATCAATCCGTTTTCCAGTTCCTGCGACGCCTGTAGTGCCTGCACATCCGCATCGATGATTGCGGAAAAGAACCGGTCCATAAGATACGTGTATCCAATCGATACCAGTCCTCCCCCGATAGTGATGAGGACCAGTGTGGATACCATAAACAGTATCCTGGTTCGCAAACTGATTCGTTTCCACATAAAACCGGCCTCCTACGGGACGGACGATGTCTCTGTCACAGTTCCTGGAAAAACCTATCGCCAACTCATTGAGCAGTCAATGACGTCTAGGTTTGGCCTCCGGCCGGGGACCAATGTTCAAACCGGAACATCCGAGTATCGAGAAAAGGAGTTTCGCAAACAGGTCTTGCAGCAGAAGCCCAGACATCCGCACAGGGACCATTCCGGCTTCTGGTGGTAGTTTCCTGCGAAATTCGGTGAAACAGGCTACATGATACTTGATCTAAGACGAACCGGGGGCTAATCGAAAAGCCCCGGATCGCCCTTGTATCGTCCGAGGCTTTCGGCAAAACAGGCTCCCTGCGGTTATTTCCGATCGAAAAACAGTTGAGGTACCTGGAAGGGGATAGGCCCGTGTTCTTTGATCCACGCCTCGTGCTCCTTATTCCATTCTTCCAGTTTCGCAAGCCTTTTGGCTTCAAGTTCCCTGGCCTCTTGTACGAAACTCTTTTTTTCGTGAACTTCCGTCATTCGGGTTAACCTCCGTCGTATTCCTCGGGCTTTGCTGGGGTGGGCCCGATAATTCAGCTTGGGTATTTTATTCGCAACGCGAGAACGGGTCAATTCGAAAAAGATCTGCAGATGCATCCGTAAAGAGTGTGCCGCCCATACTCCCTCCCAGAAACTTCTATCGTGCTCCGGCATCTGCATTTCCGGTGAGGAAATGCAGATGCCGGCGAGTGCTAATAGTTCTTGAGGTGGGGTTCGGGGAGGAACGTCTTACATGAAGTTCCTCCCCGATTTCACGTATTTGAAAACGCATTGGTATCACTGCGAGCGAAGCAATTCATGCCCCTTAATACCGGATTGCCTGATCCTTTCGCTCATCGCGATGACTCGGAAACGACGGTTCCCTTGCGAGACTGAATGACTGCTCTGCAGGCAATCACCGGACGCGGTTGGCGGAATTTTGCCGAACCATGGCGGGAATCCTCGATCTCATCCTATTGACCGCTGTGAGCGAAACCGCGATCGCAATACAAGCGACATCGAGCCAGAACTGTTCCGGATAGATCCGTGCAACATAGAACTGATATATTTTTTCCCACACGTCGAAGCGAGGAGAAGGTTCCAAAGAGCCGAGAAGCGGCCAAAACAATACCTGGGGTTTCGTGAAATCACTGGCAAGATGGGTGAGCCACATCACGGCACCAGAAATCAGGATGCCTGCCGAAAGTCGAAGCCTCGGCGCAAGTACCCATGCGATTCCCGCAATTGCGGCGAAAGCCGCCAGAGAATGCCCCACCCCTCTGCCGGGAAGAGAGAAGAAAAGGCTCATGGGCTTATCAAGAATATCCGGAAACAGGCTCGCAGCAACGAGGAATAGAACATTTTCCCGAGAAAAATATGTCTGCTTCGCGATTACTGCAAGTGCCGCATGTCCTAGAATCATGCAGCCAGTATACGCGCTCACGGCTTGTGCCGCAACCCCCGGACGGACTGGTGCTATAGGGATTCTCAAAAGTAATGTCGCTCTTGATTACGTGAAAAGATTCAAAGATTGTCATTGCGAGGGCAAAGCCCGAAGCAATCTTCAACTGACAAAAACTGAGATTGCTTCGTCGCTCCGCTCCTCGCAATGACATGATTGGACCATCGGCGTGCGGGCCACAACTATGAGAAAATCCGACACAGTTTTCGAGAACTACTATAATGCGGTTTAAGGAGAGGAAGGGGCATGGGAGAGCCTTCTTGACACCAGGAAGGCTTCTCCCGCAATGATTCGACCACCAGGATTAATGAGAAGACAGAGGCATCGGACCTGGTTCCGGCATACGAGGCGGCATCGGGCCGTTTGACGCCATCGGCGGGGGCGGAGAGGCGCTGGGATAGATGAGCCCTACGGGCAACTGGCACTTTCCCGGATCCGGTTCAGGAACCTGAGGTCCCTGGTAGAAGCCGTTCACGTCCCAGCCCCACAGGGGGTGGGACCAGGAACCGATATATTCCGGAGCAGGCCTGAAACCGTGAAGTCCCTTGAAATTGCTGATCGGAGTGTTCACTACATGCATGGTGTTGCCGTATCCGTGGGGAAGCCACGACATGCTTGCGGGGGCGTTGGGAGCAAACGGGTCTGCCAACCCCGGCCGCGGGGCAATGAGAAAGATGGCAGAGCACAGGACCATGATTACGAGCATTATCGGGTGACGGGACATAAAGCCTCCTCGATAAATCAAACAAATTTGCCATATTATATCCAAACAATAGAAACTATGTCAAGGAATAAGATAGCCAAGACCCAGATTGCTTGGCTGCGTTCGCAATGAAGAAGCCGGGCTCCCCTGCTTGATGAAAACTTGGGAAGAGGCTCAAATGGTCGGTCATGTACGGTATTTATGGGTCAGCATGCAAGCAGCAGCTTCACAGCCAGGTGTTCATGGTCTCGATCTCACACTTAATTGGTAGTCAGGCTTCGCTCTATTTCCCGAACAATTTTCTCTTTCAATTCTGCAAGGGACATGCGGATTTTCAGTCCTGCGGCATTTCGATGGCCTCCACCGCCAAGCGCCTTCGCGATGGAAGCCACGTCCAGATCTTTCGATCGAAAACTTGCCCGTATCAAGTTGTCCGACATTTGTGTCAAGAGAACTCCTGCTCGGACTCCGCGACTTTCGCGTAAGCGGTTTACCAGATTCTCGGTGTCTGCCATGGACGCGGAGAGTCGTTGAAAGTCTTCCTCATAGAGGGTGCTGATCAGGAGCTTTCCTTCCAGGAGAATTTCGATTCTCTCGAGCATCAGGTTTTCGAGTTGCAACCGGTTCAAGGGATACTCCTCGAACAGCGGCCGAGTCACCTCGTACGAATCGATCCCGGGAGAAAGCATTTCAGCAGCTATTTTCAGGGTCTCACTGTTCACTCCGGCAAACCGGAAACACCCGGTGTCCGTTATGAGTCCTGTGTAGAGGCATTTCCCCACATGTGCCGAAGTCCTGTAGCCCATTTCTTTCAGAATTCGGTGCACAAGTTCAGCAGTGCTCGTCGCGGTGGGTTGCACGAAGTTGACGTCCCCGAATCCCGGGTTTGTGGGATGATGATCAATGTTTATGATCTTCGATCTGTCGAGGAGCGAGGAAATGTTTCCGGAAATCCGGCTCCGTTCCGCCACATCCAGACACACGATCCAGTCCGGTAACCACGGTAGTCTCGCCGCATCCGTCACGATGTGTTCGAATCCCGGCAGGAATGAATAAAGGTCTGGCGGCCTGTCGTTGGACAACGGGCGGGCCGATTTTCCCATCTCGGTCAAAGCGAGGTACATTCCCAGGAGTGAACCTACGGCGTCTCCGTCCGGATTCACATGGGTCACTATGACGAAACGGTCTTCCGTTTTGAGGATATGTGCAATTGCTTCAGCATTCATCTTCGGACTTCGGTTCCAGCTGTTTCAGCAGTCTGTCGATACGGGAAAAATTGTCAAATGACGTGTCATAAAAAAACGAGAGTTCGGGAATGTATTTGAGATCTAACTCCGAACGAAGCTGCCGTCGGATGAATCCTGCAGCATTTTCAAGTCCTTTCTTGTGGTCTTCCCCTTTGCCGTCGGTCAAACTGCTGAAATAAACGGAAGCCGACTTGAGGTCGCCGCTCATGCGCACTTCGGTTATCGTAACCCCTTGAACCCGGGGATCCTTGATCTTCAAGACCACGATTTCCGAAATCGCCTGCAGGAGAAGTTCTGAAACACGATCTTTTCTGAAACTCGGCATGTTCCGCAGTGTTCTTCTTGATTCCGCAAGGAGTTTAGATCACGAATGATTTAGTAATGAACGATTTCAATCCGAGTATCCACCACTTCAGCGAGATAGAGGTTTTCCACAAACCGGGCTATGGTGTGCAGCATGGTGTGTGCATGCCCGCTATCATTGGTTACCACGGCATAAGCTATCGTGGAACGCTGCCATTTGTCCTGATCGCCCACTTCCGCAATTGAGAGATCGAACTTGCTCCGGACTCTGCCGAGAATGCTTTTTATTACCTGCCTCTTGGCCTTGAGCGATGAGGAGTTGTGAACCATGAGTTCCAGTACGCCGACACCAACAACCATGAATCGCATTCCACAGGGAGTTCAGAGGAATTTCCGTGCCGCTTCAGCACCGAAATCCCGGGCCCCGTCAGGAAAGTTTCGCGCTCTCGCGCTCTATCGTAAAAGCTTCGATCACGTCGCCGAGTTTGACGTCCTTGTAATTGTCGAGGGCGAGACCGCATTCATAACCCTGAACCGCCTCTTTGATGTCGTCCTTGAAACGTTTCATGGATGAGATCTTGCCCGTGTAGATCACGACGCTGTCGCGCAGCAGGCGCACTTGATTGGAACGTTCTATCTTGCCGTATACGACGCGGCATCCAGCCACTGTGCCAACTTTGGGCACATGAAAGGTCTGGATTACCTCGCATCTGCCCTGGACGGTTTCTTTCTCGATGGGTGCGAGCATTCCTTCCATGGCTTTTCGCACTTCTTCAATGGCTTCGTAGATCACGTTATAGACGCGAATGTCTACCTTTTCCTGCTCCGCCAACTGGGATGTTTTGGGCGTAGGTCTGACGTTAAAGCCGATAATTATTGCGTGAGACGCGCTCGCAAGCATCACGTCAGATTCTGTTATCGCTCCCACGCCGCCGTGTATGATTCTTACCTTTATTTCCTGGCTGGTGATGCCGAGCAGTGCTTCTTTCAATGCCTCTGCGGAACCTTGGACATCTGCCTTGATAATAATGTTCAGTTCCTTGGATTCCTGAAGCTGCATGCGGGCCATGAGGTCTTCAAGGGACATGGGCCCGGTTGCCGCGAGGTCATGCTCGCGCTGTTTGTGTACGCGGTGCGTGACTATCTGGCGGGCAATCTTTTCCTCTTCGACGACAGAGAAGAGCTCGCCCGCTTCCGGGACGCCTGTGAAACCGTGAACTTCCACCGGGGTTGCGGGACCCGCCTCTTCGACGCTGCGGCCCTCGTGGTCGAGCATGGCCCGAACTTTACCCGAATGAACTCCGGCAACAAAGGCATCCCCGAGTCTCAACGTTCCTTCCTTGACCAGGACAGTGGCAACCGCTCCCTTCCCTTTGTCAAGACGGGCCTCGATGACGTTGCCGGATGCCTTCTTGTTGGGATTGGCCTTCAGTTCCATGAGCTCTGCCTGGAGGAGAATTGTATCGAGGAAATCTACTATCCCCGCTCCTGTCTTCGCGCTCACGAAATTGAAGAGCGTGTCCCCTCCCCACGATTCAGGGATGAGATCGCGTTCGCTCAGTTCTCTCATGACCCTATCTTTATCCGCTTCCGGTTTATCGATCTTGTTTACGGCTACGATGATGGGAACGTTTGCAGCGCGCGCATGGTTGATGGCTTCCACCGTTTGATCCATGACTCCGTCATCCGCTGCTACCACCAGCACCACGAAATCCGTGACTTGAGCTCCTCGGGCCCGCATGGCAGTGAACGCCTCATGGCCTGGAGTATCGAGGAACACGAGTTCGCCCTTATCGACTTTAACTTTGTAAGCTCCGATGTGTTGCGTGATACCGCCGGCTTCCTGATCGGTCACGTGGGTGGAGCGTATCGCATCGAGCAGGGAGGTTTTTCCATGGTCAACGTGTCCCATAACCGTGATAACCGGGGATCTGGATACCAGATTCTCATGGGTGTCTTTGATTATGGCGGGCATGAGATCGACTTCCTGCTGTTCGGCTGGTTCCGCTTCGAATCCGAATTCTGAAGCGACGATCCCTGCAGTTTCGAAATCGACTCCTTCGTTTACGGTTGCGGTCACTCCCAATGTCAATAAGTGTTGGATCACTTCAGAAGATTTTACGCTCATTTTGTGCGCCAGGTTCGACACGGTCACCAGATCGGGCAATTTTACCCGCCGTTTGCTTGCTCTGGGGGTCGTGATCTCCGTCTTGCGCTTAACCTTCTTGCCTTTACTTCGACGGCCGTAACGGCTTCTCTCATCATAAAGATCGGCTCGAAGCACAACTTCCCTGCGCCGGCGAACCTTTCCCTTTTCTTCCTCAATCCGTTCTTCCTGAACGTCCTTCACTTTTCGCGCTTTTTGCTTCTTTTTCCGATCCTCGGCCGTCTCCGGGAGTGGAACGGGAACTACTTCGTGCGGCTCCACGCGTCGCGGCCCCGGTGCCGGAGCGATAATCCTGGGCGGTTCATGCCGCTCACGCCTTTCGTACCTGTCGGCCGCGGGGCGGTCAGGTCGGTCGCCCCCCTCGGGCCGTTCCGGCCGTGCAGGACGCTCAAACCGTTCAGGTGCGGTGCGCTCCTGCCTGTCGGGCCGTTCAAATACTCGCTCAGGTTCTCGTGCCGGCTCTTTTCTGAGTTCCACCTTTCCGATGATCTGCGCGGGCTGCATCCTTTTTTCTTTCTTTTTCTTCTTCTTTGCGCCTCTGTCGTCTGCAGCTCTTCTGTCATCGGAAGATAAGGGTATGGGACCGGCAGTTTCGCGACCTTCCCTGGGCTGTTTTTCTCCAATCACTCCCTGTCTGTCCAACGAAGGTTCCTGACTGTCTTCCGGGACTTGTGCGACTGATTTGCTCTCGACTTGACCGAGCGACGGTGTATCTTCAAGAGAAGCAACTCGGCTTTCCGGTATTTCAGGTCCAGCTGTCTCCAGCCTTTCCGATTCTGAGAACGGCTCTTCGGCACGTTCGGGCCTGGCGGAAGACTCACTGTCTGGGGCCGATTCAGATTGCGCCGAGACAGCAGGTTCGGGCTTGGGGGGTGCCATCTCGATAATTCTGGCCGCCTCCGGCTTCTTGACTTTCTTGGCAGGCTTCTTGAAAGGTTCTCTTGTTGCCTCGAGTGCCTCAGCCTCATGCGAAACCGGACCTGCCATATACGACAGGTCTTCAGGGGCGCCCGCGGCCATTCCTGCCGCTTCTTCCTTGTCCGAATACGGCTGCGCGTTGGGTTTCATCCTGCGCCGGATCACCGTGGGTTTGATCCTTTTTTCCACGACTTCTCGTTGAGGCAGCATGCTCACAAGTTGAGCACGCAGGGCAGCAGGGTCGTCCGTCTCCAGGGGGCTCTCCGGACCTTCCACTTCGAAACCCATGATAGCGAGTTCCCTGAGCAAATCTTCGTTTTTGACCTTTAAGTCACGGGCCAGGTCATCAACGGTCAACATGGTCATCCAGTCATCCCTTCTTTTTCGTGGCCTTCAGCAGTGCCTCTTTAGATGAGGGAACCGAGATTTTCCCTCGGAGGGCCCTCGCCAAAGTTCCCTTTCTCAGGGCCAGTTCCGCACATTTTTCATCAGGGCACACATAGCATCCACGTCCCTGCGTTTTGTTTTTTTGCGAGGACACAACCAACTCGTCTCCACTGATAGCCAGCCGTATCAATTCTTTCGCGGGTCTGCGCCCCCGGCATCCTACGCACTGCCGGATCGGCACGTGTCCCCGTTTCATGCACTCTGCCTTGCCTCCCTGCGCGAAGCCTTCGCTTTGCCACGCTTGGGAAGTTCTTCCGCGTCCGTCGACTCTTCGTCGGTTGTTTCTTCGGTTTCCGTGTCAGCCGCCTGAGCCGTCTCCTCCGTTTCAGAGTCGGATTCCGTCTCAAATTCTTCGTCTTCGTATTCTTCCTCGGGCGGATTGGCAAGGTAACGCAGGGCCCCATGCAGGAGCAACTTACCTTTCTCGTCTGTTATTCCCATGAAACTGGTAAGTTCCGCAAGGGTCGCCTTTGCGATATCCTCCGGATTTCTGTATCCGTTGTCAAAGAGTATCGTAGCGGTTTCCTCGTCCATGCCATCAATCGACAGAAGTCTCTCGAACGATTCACCGGTAATCTTGTCTTCCTTGGACTCGCTTCTGACGTCGATCTTCCATCCGGTCAGCTTGGCAGCAAGCCTCACGTTCTGTCCCTTCTTGCCTATTGCGAGGGAAAGCTGATCATCCGCGACAATGACTTCCATGGTGTTGGTGTCCGAATCGATGATCACCTTGGATATTTCTGCAGGCTGAAGGGCATTACACACGAAATGTGCTGAATCGTCGTTCCAAGGAATGATGTCTATTTTTTCGCCCCTGAGTTCCTGTACCACAGCCTGAACTCGAGAACCTTTCATGCCCACGCATGCGCCCACGGGGTCCACATCGGCATCCGAGGATCGAACGCCGATCTTGGCTCGCTGACCGGGTTCTCTTGCGGCGCACATGATTCTCACTATTCCTTCGGCAATTTCCGGAACTTCTTGCTCGAACAGCTTCACGAGAAACGTAGGATTTGACCGTGAAAGGATGATCTGGGGATCTTTCTGGGTCCTCCTGACATCCAAGATAAGCGCCCTGATTCGGTCTGCCTGCCTGTAGGTCTCCCGAGGAATCTGCTCGCTGTACGGGAGGATAGCCTCGCCTCGGCCGAGGTTTACGATGATATTTCGCTTCTCGAAACGCTGGACCATACCTGTTACGACGTCACCTTTGCGGTCTTTGTATTCAGCGTAAATATTTTCCCGCTCGGCATCCTTCACCTTTTGAATGATAACCTGTTTAGCCGTTTGAGCAGCGATTCTCCCGAAACTTTCCGTCTCCATTTTTACGCCGAGCTGGTCGCCGATTTCAGCTTCCGGATCAAGTTCCCGTCGAGCGGTGTCCAGATCGATCTGAACTGTGGAATCTTCCACGTCTTCAACCACGTCTTTGAACAGGAACACTTCCACTTCACCGGTCTCATCACTATATTGAGCTTCCAGTTCGACCCTATTTCCGTACTTTTTTCTCGCTGCTGATACCAGTGCCGCTTCCAGGGCTTCGACGAGCGTATCTCTTGCAATTCCCTTTTCTTTCGCTACCTGGTCTATCATTCGGTTCAAGTTGATTCCCATGATCAATCCCCCGTGCCCTCGGCTCCTCTTCGCAAGTCCCGGCGAAACAGTTCTGATTCCGGAAGGTCCAGCCGTGCTTTATCGAGATCTTCCGCGTGAATTTCTATGATGTTGTGGTCTATTTCCACGAGAATTTTAGAATTATCCATTCCTTTGAGAATTCCTTGAAAATTGCGTCTACCGCCAATCTTCCGCCGAGTCTTGATTCGAACCGGTGAACCGGCAAATCGATTGAAATCCTTTTCCTTCCTCAGCACCCGGTTGATTCCCGGAGACGACACTTCCAGCACATACGCTTGCTGTATGGGATCTTTGATGTCAAGCAAAGCCCCGACTTGTCTGCTCACGAATTCACAAGCATCCAAAGTAACTCCACGATCCGAATCGATGTATAACCTAAGGACCCACCTGCCCGCTTCGAGCTTAAACTCGATTTCGGCCAACTCGATCCCTTCAGGCTCCAATATGGGCTCTATGAGAGCCCAAAGCGACGATATGAGTTCCCGGTCCATACGTGCACTTCCGGGGTTGATGCGTTATCCGACTTCACGTTTTTCGCCGGGCATAATAAAAAACCCGGGATCGAAACCCGGGTGGTCTTCACCACTCACTGGAGCGGGCAACGGGGCTCGAACCCGCGACATCAAGCTTGGGAAGCTTGCACTCTACCAACTGAGCTATGCCCGCATCACTCACAAATTAGCAACGGGTGCCCTGTATGTCAAGCACTTTTAATTTCTTCAAAGGGACAAAAACAGTTGCTTAGGCGGGTTATCTTCAACTCTAGGCAACTGACTGAAATGCCTAACCTATTTTGTCGCTACACCGCCGCAGCGTTTCTTCTTTCCCGGAGATACGCGCTGACGAATCTCTGAACGGTGGAGGAGATATACTGCTCGGATCCCGCGGCTATTTTCTTGAGATCAAACGTAAATTCCAGAATGCCTCTGATCGCTTGCAACCCCTCTGCGGACTTCCGTGTGCCTTGAAGATGCTCTCCTTTAACATAGTATCTGCAACGGCGCATCATCGAATCGCCCTTGAAGGGCCAGGAATCCTTCCACGAAAATATTTCACACAGCACGCTACCCGCGGGGCCGGACCTGAGAACATCAGGATCCAGCCGCATTCCCACGCCGCATTCCAGGAGGTGGAAAATGCTCTGCACATAATCCACGTCGGTGATCACCAGACCATACAGATGCCAATCTTGAACCGTATCGGCAATAATGCGCTGGCGATCGGGAGAAATCTCCGTCCACGCGGGACAGAAGAATGCCTTGCAGGCCAGGCTGCCGTAATGGCACAGACCCCGCAGATCGATGCCCCCGTTTCCCGGGGACGACGGATGAAGCATGCAACCGACGATTCGATGCTCGGGATCGAGATATCCCGTGAATTCGCACACGTGAATGATTTCTTCGACAGGAGTAACGGCCTCTCTGGTTCGGATTACGTCTTTGAACTGCTCGAGCGCATCAGGAGATTTCTGAGTACGGCCAAACACGAGAGTACGGAATGTCAGTTTTTCTTCAAGCCGGGCTCGTCTCGCATCAGGCACGTTGTACAGGCCGCAACAGGCAGCACATGATTTGTGAGAGTCAGGGCGACAGAGGTTCAACGATCTACCCCCGAACCGCATATGACGATTCGCGTCCGGATGTATGAAGAATGCCCGTGTCCACGCAGATACATGTGCAAACTCGCGAATCCAGGTAGAGCAGTTTGCCCATGACATGAAGTCCGCAGGGCCCTTTCACGGCTAAAAAGGACCCTCCGGACACTTTCCCGGACATCCCGGTCACTCTTTTCGGCAACTGCTGGCGTTGAAGCTTATCCAGCCTATTGCGCCGCATAGTCATAAAACCCGCGGCCGCTCTTTTTACCGAGGTATCCTGCCTCGACGTATTTTCTCAAGAGGGGGCACGGCCGATATTTGGGATCGCCGAGGCCGTCGTACAAAACGTTCAAAATGGCAAGACACGTGTCAAGACCGATGAAATCAGCAAGAGTGAGGGGTCCCATGGGGTGGTTCATCCCCAGTTTCATCACTTCGTCAATTGCCTCCGCAGTGCCTACCCCTTCAAATAGTGCAAACACGGCCTCATTGATCATGGGCATGAGAACCCGGTTTGCGATAAATCCGGGGAAGTCCTGCGCTTCAACAGGAATTTTTCCGAATTTCTTGGATAACTCCACCGTGAGATCCGTGGTTTCTTTGTCTGTGGCCAGACCGTTGATGACCTCCACCAGCTTCATGACCGGCACCGGATTCATGAAATGCATACCGATGAATTTTTCGGGTCTCTTGGTCATACTGGCCAGCTTTGTGATGGAAATGGAAGAAGTATTACTCGCCAGGACCTTTCCCACCGGCACAATATCATCGAGGGAATGAAAAACGGCTTGCTTGATTGCAAGATCTTCCAGGACCGCTTCCACCACAAAATCCGAATCTGCGAAATCCGCCAGATTCGTGCTGCCTTTGATCCGGCCCAAAATGGCCGCTTTCTCCGTCTCGCTCATTTTTCCCTTGGATACGGAGCGATCCAGATTTTTTTCGATCGTTCTCAGTCCCTTATCCACGAATTCCTGCTTCACATCGTTCATGATAACTTGAAGACCCGCCGACGCAGCCACCTGTGCGATTCCGTTCCCCATCTGGCCGGCTCCCACGACTCCAAAAACTTTGACCTCCATTACATTCCTCCCTTATTCGGATGCAATCGAAACCCAACAATCATGTTCGAGATTTGAAGGCCTCACCTTAACATAGAGAGCCTGGGGAAATAAATCGTCATTTGATATCCAAAGCAATCCTTCAATCTCGCGGGGCATTATCGTTTTTCTGTCATTGCGAGGAGTGAAACGACGAAGCAATCTCGACATCTAATACTAATGCGTTTTCAACTACTTGAAATCGGGGAGGAACTTCTTGTAAGACGTTCCTCCCCGAACCCCACCTCAAGAACTTTTAGCACTCGCCGGCATCTGCATTTCCTCAGCGGAAATGCAGATGCCGGCGCATGATAGA
>Ga0187785_10000075_pt1 | contig 35761 bp, 35 predicted proteins | sample 0815_BV2_4_20_MG_FD_132466 | JGI IMG/M metagenome (GOLD analysis project Ga0187785, IMG submission 132466) | Tropical peat soil microbial communities from peatlands in Department of Meta, Colombia - 0815_BV2_4_20_MG | ecosystem: Environmental > Terrestrial > Soil > Wetlands > Peat | place...
AGTCTCGCGGTCATGCGGAAAAACGGGGCGCTAGACCGTTGGCTCGTCTCACGACCGTAATCTCTGATCGCGCCAATCGCCAGCCCGGAACGATCACTCACACCCTCTCGCGACTGTGGGATAGGCTCAAAGGCAAGATAAAAGTCGGTCATGCGGCAATCCTGTCGGGAGCCACAGGCGCCAATCCTGCGACTGCCGAGGAGCGACAATTTTTGGAGCAGCACACCGACCTTGCCGTGCGTGCGACTGGTTCATATCTGGGGCATGGACTCGAGCCGCAATTCCCCATGAACATCGCACTGGCCACGGTTGCGCTTGGTCATGGTATTCTTTTCCCACCCAGTGACCCAACGGGTTTGGAGCGTTCAGTGGGCGGGGATGTGACACAGGTGTTGGTGACGGGCGTTGGCCACTGGCGGGGCGAAGGCCTCGCATTGGTCGAGCGCGTCGGCTAAGGGGAGGGAAAGATGGCAGCGGGCAAAGACAAGATGGGCCGGCCGCTGGTGGTGGTCACTGGCCTCGGTGTCGTGACCTCCCTCGGAGCTGGCAAGATCGACAATTGGGCGAAGCTTACGGCTGGAGAATCCGGCATCAAAACCATCACCCGTTTTCCTACCGATGGTTTAAAAACCCGCATTGCCGGGACTATTGACTATCTGCCTCCGCAAGCTTCCGCCGCGGCACTGACGGAGTCATTCGCAGAGCTCGCCGCCGAAGAGGCCATAACGCAGTCGGAGCTCGGCAAGTCCGGGCGATTTCCTGGTCCTCTTTTTTTGGCCGTACCCCCAATCGAACTGGATTGGCCGCAACGGCTTGAGGTCGGCGCCAAGTCAGGGGCCAACGACAAGGTAACCTATGCAGACATGTGGCGTGTGAGCGGGGAATTTCCCGCCTATCATCGTCGTTTCCTGCTGGGTTCTGTTGCCGACAGTCTGGCCGAAAAATTTGGCACACAAGGGTCCCCTATTTCGCTATCGACGGCCTGCGCCTCGGGCGCAACAGCGGTTCAACTCGGTGTAGAGGCTATTCGGCGCGGCGAAATCGATGCCGCGCTATGCATCGGCACAGACGGTTCGATCAACCCCGAAGCTGTGATCCGTTTCTCGCTGCTCTCTGCGCTGTCTACCAGCAACGATGTGCCGCAGACTGCAGCCAAACCATTCTCAAAGAATCGCGATGGCTTCGTTATGGCAGAGGGCGCCGGCGCACTTGTTCTGGAGAGCTACCATGCCGCCAAAGCGCGACGCGCCCGAATCCTCGGCGTAGTCGAAGGGTGCGGGGAGATGACCGATGCTTTCCACCGCACTCGTTCGAGTCCTGATGGCAAGCCGATCATCGGTTGCATAGCGAATGCCATCGGTGATGCCGGCCTCACGGCGAACGACATCGACTACATTAATGCCCATGGCACCAGCACACCTGAAAATGACAAGATGGAGTATCTTGGCTGTGCTACCGTGTTTGGAGATCGGATAAAGAGCCTGCCGATTTCTTCCAATAAATCGATGATCGGCCACACGCTTTCAGCGGCAGGCGCTGTCGAAGCGGTATTTACGCTGCTCACGTTACAGCACCAACGCATTCCGCCTACAATCAACTACGCTGTTCCCGATCCAGCGATACCTCTCGACGTGGTGCCCAACAAAGCGCGCGATGCAAACATACGCCATGCCATTTCGAATTCGTTTGGATTTGGCGGACAAAACGTTTCGCTCGTTATGGGGCTCGAGCCGGCCTGACGGTCGCGCGAGCCAGATCACCATGCGTGCGTTGAGACTGATCGCGGACCGCAAGCTTGAACTTGCCGACATCCCGCCGCCGTCGTCCCCCGGAGAAAACGAGGTTCAAATCCACATTAAAGCAGTGGCGTTGAATCATCTCGACCTCTGGGGCTTCCGCGGCATGGCTTTCGTAAAGCGGCAGTTGCCGCTTGTGGTCGGTGCCGAGGCCTCGGGCGAGATTGCCGCAACCGGTAAGAGCGTTACTGGCTTTAAGCGCGGCGACAAGGTCGTGATGTATGGCGCCATGACCTGCGGGAAGTGCGCGGCCTGTCGTGAAGGCCGCGACAATCTGTGTGAGAATGTCAGCGGGATTATGGGCTTTCATATTGATGGCTTTGCGCGTGAATTGGTCAATCTGCCCGCGCGACTGGTGATCCCGGTTCCGGCCGGTGTTTCGCTGCGCGACGCGGCCTGCGCTCCGATTGCCTTTGGAACTGTCGAGCACATGCTGTTCGACAATGCCAAACTCAGACCGGGAGAAACCATTCTGGTACATGCCGGCGGTTCAGGCATCGGTTCAGTCGCGATTAAGATGGCAAAGGCACTCGGCTGCACTGTAATTACGACGGTCGGCGACGATGCGAAGGCGGAGAAAGCGAAAGCGCTAGGCGCTGATCACGTCATCAACTACAAGACCGAACGTTTCGAAGGTGTCACCCGCAAGCTCACTGCAAAAAAAGGCGTTGACGTAGTGTTTGAACATGTTGGCGGCGAAGGGTTCAATGGATCCTTGCTCTGCCTCAAACGTGGCGGGCGATTGGTGACTTGTGGTTCTACAGCCGGCCCAACCGTGACAATCAACCTGATGCAGCTTTTCCAGCAGCAATACAAAATATTCGGCTCGTTCGGGGCCTCTATGCGCAATATCCGTGACAGCTTGTCAAAGATCTCTTCCGGAATGACGCCGATTATTGATACCGAGGTCGCACTCACCGATTTTGAACGGGGCCTTGACCGGTTGGAAAGCCGGCAGGTGTTCGGCAAGGTGATCGTAAACTTCTAACAAAACGGTCATATCGTTATGAGGGGGATGATCCGGCGTCTGCGCCGCGGTTTCAAACGCGCCAGCGACGCGCTGGTCGGGATGCTTGCGATCAGCCTGCTCAAGGGTTTGCGCCTGACCGATCCCGACAAGCTAGCCGATTTTGCCGGTTGGGCGATGCGTACGATTGGACCGCTGCTACGGGAAAATCGAATTGGGCGGGCCAATCTCGTTGCTGCATTCCCTGGAAAATCCAAGGCTGAAATTGACGCCATCTTGCAGGGCTGTTGGGACAATCTTGGCCGTATGGGCGCAGAGTTTGCGCATCTCGATCGGCTCTGGAGTTACGACCGTGAGCACATGGCGCAAAGCCGTATTGAGCTCGCGCAACCGGACATCGAGCGATTTCACAGGTTGTTGGACGACGGCAGACCGGCGCTGATTTTCGCTGCCCACCTTGCCAATTGGGAGTTGCCCGCCATTTGTGCGGCCACCTACAAGCTCGACAGCGCTGTGCTCTACCGACGGCCAAATATCGCAGGAATCGACCGTTGGGTCACCGAAACTCGTACAGCCAGTATGGGTGAGCTGATCTCAACCGACCTCTATGCGCCGATGAAGATCGCCGAAGCACTCGAACGTGGTGCTCATGTCGGTATGCTGGTCGATCAATACTATGTTCGCGGCGTTCCGGTGACATTCTTCGGCAGACCCACCATGGCAAATCCGTTGCTGGCACGGCTTGCGGGTCATTTCGATTGTCCGATCCATGGCGCCCGGATTGTGCGGTTGCCGGGTCATCGGTTTCGAGCCGAGCTAAGCGAGGAGATCAAGCCGGCGCGTGATCCCCGGAACAAGGTCGATATCGCCGCCACCATGCAGATTATCACGTCCGTGATCGAAGGCTGGATTCGCGAACACCCAGAGCAATGGTTGTGGATGCATCGTCGCTGGCGGCCGGAAAATCAGCTGGTCAGCGGCCAGTCTTGATCTTCGTCCACATGCGATTCACGAGGCGTTGCGATTTCTGATCGCGCGCGCTTACGGTATACAGTCGGCCCATTGTGGCCGCGTCCGGATAAACACTCCTGTCATCAAGCACAGCCTTATCAACGAATTTACGGCTCGCCAAATTGCCATTGGCATAGGCGACTAGATTGCTGTTTTTCGCCGCTACCTCTGGCCGCAACAGATAGTCGATGAAAGCGTGCGCTTCAGTCACATGGCTCGCGTCGTTGGGGATTGCGAGATTGTCGAAAAACATCTGTGCGCCTTCTTTTGGAATCGCGTAGCCGATTTCCACGCCATTCTTCGCTTCGATCGCACGCCTCTGCGATTGCTTGATGTCACCCGACCAGCCGACCACCAAGCAGATTTCGCCACTCGCTAGTGCATTGAGATATTCAGAGGAATGGAATTTCCGAACTGAAGAGCGGATCTTCATCAGTAGTTCAGTGGCCCTCTCGAGCTCTTTGGGGTCTGTCGAATTAGGATTAAGGCCGAGGAAATGCAGGGCCGCAGGGATGATATCGTCGGCGGAATCGAGCATGTGCACGCCGCAGTCCCGAAACTTCGCCAGGTTTTCTGGCTTGAACACAACGTCCCAACTGTCGATTTTGCCATTGGGCCCCAAGCGCTCACGCATCGCCTTTACGTTGTAGCCGATGCCGGTCGTGCCCCACATGTAGTTGACGGCGTACTGGTTGGCCGGATCGTAGACGGCCAGCCGGGCAGCAATATCGGGCCAGATATTGCCGAGATTCTTGAGTTTGTTTTTGTCGAGCTTCTGGAAGACGCCAGCCTTTATTTGTCGCTCCAGGAAATAGGCTGTAGGCACCACCACGTCATAGCCGGATTTGCCCGCAAGCAGTTTTGTTTCGAGCGTCTCGTTGGCATCAAACGTGTCATATTGAACCTTGATGCCTGTTTCCTTGGTGAAATCTTCCAGGACCTTAGCGTCGATATAGTCGGACCAATTGTAAACATTGACCACGCGTGCGTCCTGCGCGGAGGCCACACTGATCCCTGTCATACCAAGGGTAATGGCCAAGGCGGCCACTAGGAATGCACGGGACATGGAAGCCTCTGGGGATCGGTTCAGGTCTTGATCGGAAGGCCAGCCGCCTTCCATGCGATAATACCGCCGGCGAGATGAGCCTTGTAGGGGTAGCCGCTGTCCTGGGCAGCAAGCGAGGCAGTCACCGAGCGTCGACCTGACCGGCAAGCGAAAACGACCTGTTTGCCTTGCGGATCCGGTATCGCAGCGGGGTCGAATGTCGATAGCGGAACAATGACCGCATCTGGATAGCTTTCTATCGATGTCTCGTTTGGTTCTCGTACATCAACCAGCAGCACGCGGCCTTCGCGCAAGCCAGCGGCGACCTGTTCCGGCGTGAGATTTGTCACCTCGTCTGCGCGCGGCATCTCATCGGCCATGACCGAGACTCCGTTGTCCAGGGACAACGGCTTTTAGCCGGATTTTTGTTGTAACGCACCAGTCTTTCACCCATGCGGGAATCTCTAGATCGTCACCTGAGTGCCGACCTCAACCACGCGTCCCGTAGGGATCTGGAAATAGTCGGTCGCGTCATTAGCCACCCGAGTGAGGCCGATAAAGAGGCGATCCTGCCAGTGCGGCATACCCGAGTGAGCGGCCGGCTTAAGTAAACGCCTGGATAGGAAGAAAGACGTCGACATGATGTCAAACTGCCAGCCGAGCTTGCGCGCGATCGCCAGCGCTTTTGGCACATTCGGCGTCTCCATGAAGCCGAAACGTAACACTACCCGCGAAAACGTTTTCCCAACAGGCTCGATGCGCACTCTCTCCGCAGGATCGACGCGAGGCGCGTCTGCAGTTTCAACTGTTAGGATTACGTTTTTTTCGTGCAGGACCTTGTAGTGTTTGAGGCTATGCAGCAGCGCAGTCGGCGCGCTCATCGGATCGCTTGTGAGAAATACTGCCGTACCCGAAACCCGTGCCGGCGGCTTTTTTTCCAAACTTCTTACCAGAGATTCGAGCGGCGTTTCGTGGCGCCGTGTTTTCTCGAACAAAAGACGGCTGCCACGCCGCCATGTGTACATTATCGCCATCACCATTGCGCCGAGCGCGAGCGGCATCCACCCCCCTTCCACGATTTTGAGCAGGTTGGCGCACAAAAACGTAAAATCGATGAACAGGAATGGTAGCATCAGCGCCAAAGCTCCGATCAGCGGCCATTGCCAGACTCGCCATATTACCACGATAGCCATCATTGCCGTGACCACCATGGTGCCAGTGACCGCGATTCCGTAAGCCGACGCGAGCGCGCTTGACGAACGAAACAATGCAACCAACAACAGAACGCCAATCAGCAATAGAGTGTTGACTCGCGGCATGTAAATTTGTCCGAACAAAGCCTCCGAGGTGTGACGGATTTCAAGCCGCGGCAAAAGGCCAAGTTGGATCGCCTGCTGCGTGAGCGAATATGCCCCGGTGATCACAGCCTGGCTCGCGATGACCGTAGCCGCAGTTGCGAGTACCACCATCGGCAACAGGGCCCAATCCGGGTACAGTAAAAAGAATGGATTCTCCACCGACTTGGGATCGGCGAGCACCAAGGCGCCCTGCCCCAAGTAATTGAGAGTGAGCGCCGGAAGCACGACGACCAACCAAGCGAAGCGGATGGGACCACGGCCAAAATGGCCAAGATCGGCATAAAGAGCCTCGGCACCTGTCACAACGAGGAACACGGCACCGAGTGTATAAAAGCCGACAAGTCCGTGATGCAGCAGGAAGTTTACGCCGTACCACGGATTGAATGCCAACAGCACTGTAAGATTTTGGCCGACATGCCAAATACCCGCAGCTGCAATCGTGGCGAACCAAAACAGTGTGACCGGACCAAAGAAGGCGGCGACGCTGGCGGTGCCGCGCGACTGCACCATAAACAGCACCACGAGGATAATCACCGTGAGCGGCACCACGTAGGCGTCGAATGCCGGGGTCACTACTTTCAGTCCCTCAACCGCTGAGAGAACTGAAAGTGCCGGTGTGATGATGGCATCGCCGTAAAATAGTGCGCCGCTGATAACACCGAGGAGGATCACGACGCCACCTCGACGCATGAGTGAGCGAGACGCAAGAGCCATCAAAGCAAGTGTACCGCCCTCACCCTTGTTGTCGGCGCGCAACAAGATCAACACGTACTTGGCAGTGACGACCAAGAGCAGCGCCCAGATAATCAGGGACAGAATGCCGAGGACGACCGGTTCGCTCGCGGGATTGCCGGATCCAGTCGCCGCCAGTACAGCCTCGCGTAGCGCATAAAGAGGGCTTGTGCCGATGTCGCCGTAGACAACGCCAATACTGCCAAGAGCTAAAGACCAGAAACCGACTTTAGTTGGCGTGTCGTTTCCGTCAGCGGCCACGATAGAGCCGCCGGGGACGGCGCCAATGCTATGGGACATGGGTTGCCTTGGGATATTGCAATGCAAAAACTGTATTGGGTCGCGGCTTATAACGTCCCCTACTTCTGCCCAGCACCGTCATTTGTGCAATCCAGTGTTCTGAGCCATGCAAAAAAATATAGGCAGTTCAAGTTGTTTTCCCGAAAAATCAGAGACTTAAGGAAAACACCTCTAGACCGTCACCTGCGTGCCGACTTCGACGACGCGCCCTGTCGGTATCTGGAAGAAGTCTGTCGCATCGCTCGCCGAGCGCGCCAGCGCGATGAACAAATGATCCTGCCAGGACGGCATCCCTGATTTCGCCGAGGGCCTGAGCGCACGCCGCGACAGAAAAAAGGATGTCGACATGATATCGAACTGCCAACCGTGCTTGCGTGCGATAGCCAGTGCTTTCGGCACGTTTGGTTGCTCCATGTAGCCGAACTTCAGCGACACCCGCGAAAAATGCTTCGACATCGGCGTGATCCGAACGCGCTCCTCTTCCGGCACGCGGGGTGTGTCGGCCGTGATGATCGTCAGGATCACGTTGTTCTCGTGCAGCACCTTGTTGTGCTTGAGATTGTGCAACAGCGCCGTCGGCGCAAACTCCGGATCACTGGTGAGAAACACCGCGGTGCCCGGAACAAAATACGGCGGTTTCTTCTCAAGACTGCGAAATAAGGTATCGAGCGGCACTTCGGTCCGTCGTGTCTTGCTGATCAGGATACCGGTTCCGCGCCGCCACGTCAGAATCAGCAGCACCATGCTTGCGCCGAACAGCAGCGGTGCCCATGCGCCCTCAAACAATTTGAGAAAATTGGCCGAAAAGAATACGACGTCAACAATCACAAACGGAGCAATCAACAACACAGCCTGCCACAACGGCCATCGCCATCCTTTCCAGATCACGACAAATGCAAGTATCCCGTCCACGACCATGGTGGTCGCAACCGCAATACCGTAAGCAGAGGCAAGCGCGCTCGACGTACGAAACAGGCCGACCAGAAGAAGCACGCCAATCATCAGCGAAAGAGTCACGCGCGGGATGTAGATCTGACCAACATGGGAAGCAGACGTGTGCAGAATGGCCAGGCGGGGCAACAGACCGAGCTGAATCGCCTGGTGCACGAGTGAATAGGCGCCTGTGATAACTGCCTGGCTCGCAATTACCGTTGCGGCCGTGGCTAAAACAATCATCGGCAGCAGGAAGCCATCAGGAACCAGTCTGTAAAATGGGTTCTCGATCGCCGCAGGGTCGGCCAGGACCTTGGCGCCTTGACCAAAATAGTTGATCAGCAGCGCGGGCAGAACGAGTCCAAGCCAGGCAATCTGGATAGGTTCCCGCCCGAAGTGGCCGAGATCGGCGTAAAGCGCTTCGCCGCCGGTGACCACAAGGAATACCGCGCCAAGCGTGACCAAGCCAACCGCACCGTGATGGACGAGGAAATCGATACCGTAAAACGGATTGATCGCTGCAAGGACCGTCGGATCGTCACGAATGTGCAGGGCGCCGGCAATCGCAATGGACACGAACCAGACAACCATGATTGGGCCGAACATTGCTGCCACTTTTGCCGTGCCGCGGCTTTGTGCGGCGAACAGCGCAATCAGGATAATGACTGTGAGCGGGACAACAAATTCGCTGAACGCAGGGCTCGCCAATTTGAGCCCCTCCACCGCAGAGAGCACCGAGATCGCCGGAGTTATCACGGAGTCACCGAGAAACATCGAAGCTCCGATTACGCCGACGATGAAAACGAAGGCTGTACGCCGGCCAAGCGCACGCGTTGCCAACGCGGTAAGGGAAAGTGTGCCGCCTTCCCCGTTATTGTCAGCGCGCAGCAGTATCAAAACATACTTGAGTGTCACCGTTATGATGAGTGCCCAAACGATAAGAGAAAGCACCCCGAGCACGACGCCACGGGTAACAACGTGTTCATTGCTCGCCGCGATTGCCGCTTCGCGAAACGCATAGAGCGGGCTCGTGCCGATGTCGCCATAGACGACGCCGACGCTGCCGAGTGCCAGGGGCAAGAGCCCTGGAGGCGCGTCAGGTGCCGTATGCGCGGACGCTATGGTCGGGTTCGCGCCATCATTCATCGAAGATTTCCGTGATCCGCCAACAGATTTGAAGGCGGGCCTTATATCATCGCACGAGCCCAGAGAATACCGGGCTTATTTATCTGCTTGACTCAAACCGGCCGAAGGCCATGCGGTTCTGTACCGCCTTAAGGGGTCAAGTCGGCCGGTAACGGAGGCTCTTCCCGCATCAAAGTGATAGTGACCCGGCGGTTTGGCGACATGGAAGGATCATCGGGGAACAGAGGGTCGGTATCGGCTTTTCCTGCCACCATAAAAATGTTTCCTGATGGCACGCCCTCTGCATCCAAGATTTGGCGTACCGCGTTCGCGCGATCGGCAGACAGATCCCACGGCCCATAGCCAGGTTTAGGCGGCACCTTGCTCGAAGAAGTATGGCCAACGATCGCAAGACGAAACGGCATCGCTTTAAGTTGTGGAGCGATCTTTTGGATCAGCTTTCGCGTGCGCTCATAGGGTTCCTTGGCGCCGTCGGGAAACATCGAGCGTCCATCCTGGTCGACAATCTCGATGTTGAGACCCTGTTTGGTCTCCTCGAGCATGATATTCTTGGATGCTTCTGTAATCTCGGGCATTTCCTGCAGGGCTTGTCGCAGCGACGCGGACGCGAGCGAAAATTTGCGATCTTCCTTGAACCGCGCGCCATACGTCCGCTGTCTGTCGCTTTCCTCGGGCGACGGCGTGGCTGAGGCCTCAGATGGGTCGATGTGCGCGGCATTTTTGAGTCGGGGCCGCGTCGGCAAACCAAGAATTTCGATAATACCGGAATAACGCACGCGGTCCTGAACGCCGAAGGCGTCCCGCATCGACCCTGCGACGACCTGAAGCTTAGCCTGGTCCTGGGTGGAAAAAGCGACCAGCATGACGAAAAAGCTGACGAGCAAACCCATTAGGTCAGCAAAGGTGACGAACCACCCATGACCGCCACCGTGACCGGCTTCCTTCCGTCTAGCCATCAGATGCCTTCAAACACGCCGCACTAAGCGGGGATAGCTTCCGCCGCTTCTTCCGTGCCTTCCTCTTCGCTGTGGCGATGCTTCTCGGGGAGATAGGCAAGCAGCATCTCGCGCACGAGAGTCGGACTCTTGCCCTCGCGGATCATCAGAATTCCGTCGATAATCAAAGTACGATTGATTTCTTCATCGACCAGTTTGAGATGCAGTTTGTCGGCGATCGGCAGACACAGCAGGTTAGCGACGGCGGCACCGTAAAACGTCGCCAGCAACGCAACCGCCATGAATGGACCCAGTTTGGACGGATCGGTCATGTTGGCGAACATCTGCACCATCCCGATCAAGGTACCGATCATCCCAAACGCCGGGGCGCAGTCCCCGACCGCACGATAAATTTTCTGGCCTTCGTCCAAATGCGTAAGAAAATTGTCCCGGTCCCGTTCGAGGTTGTCGCGAATAAAATTTCCGTCGTAACCATCGGCGACAAAGCGGACGCCTTTGGCGAGGAATGGGTCCTCGATTTCAACCTTCTCAAGGCCGATCGGGCCCTGCTTGCGGGCAACTTCGGCCAGCCCTGCTATCTCATCGACCAGATCGCGCTGGCTCATACGACGCAAAGTGAAGGCGAATTTCGCGCCAAGCGGCAAGCCGTGGAAGATCGAAGCGAGCGGGAAGCGGATCAGCGTTGCGGCGAATGAACCGCCGAAGATGACGATGGCGGCGTGCATGTCGGCAAACATGCGCAAATCGCCGCCAAGCAATATCAGGGTTGCGAGGACGCCCGCACCGGCCAGGAGCCCTAGACCTGTCGAAATGTCCATTACTTACCCACCCAACGCGCGCACATTCCGGGACACGACCATCCAGGGTTGACCCTAGACTGGCGCTGTTAAGAGGGGGTAAAGGCTAATCGTTGGTGAAAGAAAAAACGCCTGCAAAGCGCCGCCAACTCATGATCCACCGCGGAAAAACTGTGAAAACCGCTGCAAAATGCCGCCAAATGCCCAAGGTCCCGTCTGGGGCCTCAAAATAACGGGAGGAGAGTGACCTATGCGTGAGATCGGCCATTTCATAGGCGGCAAGACGGTGGCGGGTGGCTCGGGTCGATTTGGCGATGTCTTTGATCCGAATACCGGTGAGGTCCAGGCCAGGGTCGCACTCGCCAAACGCTCCGAAGTCGAGCACGCCATCGCGAATGCGCAGGCGGCTCAGCCAGGTTGGGCGGCAACGAATCCGCAGCGCCGCGCCCGAGTGATGTTTAAATTTCTCGAACTTGTCCAGAAAGAGTTCGATACGCTCGCCAAGCTGCTCTCTTCCGAGCACGGGAAGACCATCCCCGACGCACGCGGCGACATTCAGCGGGGCATTGAGGTTGTGGAATTTGCTTGTGGGATTCCGCACCTGCTGAAGGGCGAGTTCACGGAAGGCGCCGGCCCTGGAATTGACCTCTACTCCGTCCGGCAGCCCCTAGGCGTCGTCGCAGGCATCACTCCATTTAACTTTCCGGCAATGATCCCGATGTGGAAATTCGCGCCGGCGATTGCCTGCGGTAACGCATTTATCCTCAAACCGTCGGAGCGCGATCCGTCCGTCCCGATGCGTCTTGCCGAACTAATGATCGATGCCGGGCTCCCTGCCGGCATACTTAATGTCGTCAATGGCGACAAGGAAGCGGTTGACACGCTGCTCACCGATCCGCGTGTGATGGCGATTGGTTTCGTGGGTTCGTCGGCGATCGCAGAATACATCTACTCAACCGGCTGCGCGCACGGCAAACGTGTCCAATGTTTCGGTGGTGCCAAGAACCATATGATTGTGATGCCAGACGCTGACATGGACCAAGCCGTCGATGCTCTGGTCGGGGCGGGCTATGGCTCTGCCGGCGAACGCTGCATGGCGGTATCTGTGGCGGTGCCCGTCGGGAAAAAAACCGCGGACATCCTTGTCGAGAAACTCATCCCCCGTGTCGAAAGCCTGAAGATCGGTCCATCAAACGATCCCCAAGCTGATTATGGACCGCTGGTAACCAAGAGCGCCCTGAATCGTGTGAAAGACTACGTCGACATCGGAGTGAAAGAGGGCGCCAAACTTGTAGTCGACGGCCGAGGTTTCAAGTTGCAGGGTTATGAAAACGGAAATTTCATGGGCGGCTGTCTGTTCGACGATGTGAAGCCGAATATGCGTATTTACAAGGAGGAAATCTTCGGGCCCGTGCTTTCTGTCGTACGCGCGAAAGACTACGAAGAAGCGGTGCGCCTTCCCTCCGAGCATGAGTACGGCAACGGAGTCGCTATCTTCACGCGCGACGGCGACACTGCGCGCGATTTCGTCAACCGGGTGCAGGTTGGCATGGTCGGCGTAAATTTCGCGATCCCGGTTCCACTCGCCTACCATACTTTTGGCGGTTGGAAGCGGTCGGGCTTTGGCGACCTCAATCAGCACGGACCGGATTCGATTCGTTTTTACACCAAAACCAAGACCATCACCTCGCGCTGGCCAACCGGCACGAAAGAAGGCGCCGAATTTGTGATTCCAACAATGAAGTAAGGCGTTGCGGGATGATTGTCGCCAGGACCGCAACCGGGGTCCTCGTCGTCCTAATGCTGACAGGGTGCGCCGGCGACCAACTCTCGTTGGATTCACCCGCGCCCGCACCAGCCTCTTTGGAGTCTGCTATGGTTGGCCGGTGGATATTGAGCGCACCGAACGCCCCATCATGTGGACTGGAATTTCGTGGCTCTCCCGAGGCGCGTAACGGGACGATCGCCCCCGATGGCGGCTGCCCCGGTGGCTTTTACTTGAGCCGGCGCTGGACGATGGAAGGTGGCGCTCTAATTATCACCGGAAATGAAAACCAGCCGTTGGCACAGTTTAAATCCACTGGCACACACTTCGAAGGTCAATCCACCGCCGGCACACCTGTTACGCTGGCACGCTAGATCACAGACAGACTCGGAACCGTCATGCCGGAATATCAACTTTATTGCTTCGCCCAATCCGGAAACGCCTATCGTGCTGCGTTGATGCTCAACCTGATTGGCGCCGACTGGGAGCCGATCTGGATCGATTTTTTCGGCAAAGGGGTTCAACGCAGCTCCGAGTATAGAACCAACGTGAACGAGATGGGCGAAGTGCCCGTGCTCGTGCATGGCAAGAAAAAGTTTACGCAGTCGGGAGTGATACTCACATACCTCGCCAGGACCAGCGGCAAGTTCAAGCCGGCAAACGAGGACGAAGAACTGGAGGCGCTGCGCTGGATGATTTTTGACAATCAAAAGGTCAACGGATTCCTCGGACCATTCCGCTTTTTGCGAATTTTTGCGAAGCCTGCAGGCGACCCGGCCGTCCTCGCTTTTCTCAAGGGACGCATCGACGGAAATATTGCGATCCTTAACAAGCGGCTAACCGGGCGGGAGTTCCTCGTGAGCAACAAGCCGACAATCGCCGATATTTCGATGACGGCCTATCTCTATTACCCGCCCGAGGAATTCGGTTTCGATATCGCCAAAGATCACCCCGCAATCGGAGCCTGGCTCGAACGCATGAGAGCGCTGCCAGGCTGGAAGCACCCCTACGAACTCATGCCGGGTTACCCGTTAGGGAAGACCTGACTTCAGTTCAGGCGTGGCGGGCGGCTAGCGTCAGGCTCGCGGCCGGTTTGGGTCGGTAGCGATGTATCGCTTGCAGACTCTGTTGCAGTTGCAGCGGCAGCAGTCGCGTCCTTGCGCTGGTATTCGCGATAGGACAGCCAGCCCAATGGCAAACACCCAAGGTAGGCGAGCGTACCGAGCGTAAGGACCTGCCAGGGATAACTGACGAGCAACGCGAAGAACAAAACGACCATGACGAAAACCGGCAAGACCATTTCCGGCGGCACGCGTTTGCCCACGCGTTTTCCGGAAAACACCGGCAGGCGCGACACCATCAAAAGCGCAATCAGCAACGTGTAAAAGAAGCTAAGCCATACCGTAACGAGACCAACCGATACGCCAAGAAAACTCAGGTATATCGGCAGCAGCACTGTAATAGCTCCCGCTGGAGCTGGAATGCCAGTGAAGAAATTTCCCGCCCATATCGGCTTATTAGGGTCGTCGATCATCACATTGAAGCGCGCGAGCCGTAAGCCTGCGCAAATCGCAAAAACCAATGCGGCGATCCAGCCGGCCGATTTGAGTTCGTGCAACCCCCAGAAATACAAGATCAATGCCGGCGCCACGCCGAAATTGACGAAGTCAGCGAGGCTGTCGAGTTCAGCACCGAATCTCGAGGTGCCCTTAAGCATTCGCGCAATGCGTCCGTCGATCCCGTCGAGCAGAGCGGCAAAGACGATCGCGGCCAGCGCCAAGTCAAGTTTGTCTTCCACCGCCACGCGTATGGCAGTCAGGCCCGCGCACAGGGCGAGCAAAGTGATGAGGTTCGGAAGCAACGTGCGAACAGGGATCGCCTTGAAACGGCGGCGGAAGGGCGGCGGCGCAGGGTCAAACGGTGGGAATACCATGTGCGCAATATAGACGTTTGTGGCGGAACGCGCCACGGCGCACAAAAGGCATCGTGCGCACTGCGTTAATAGATTCACGCGGGCGAGCTATCCGATACGAAACGCGCGTCCGGCATCGCTGGTGCGCAAGTCGGCAAGCACGGTTTCGCCGGCAAGCGAAGTCTGCCCTACCGCCACGAGCGGGGCCGTACCTTCGGGGAGATAAACATCGACCCGCGAACCAAAACGGATCATTCCGATGCGTTGACCCGTGTTTATGGAGTCACCATTCCGCACGAAACAAACGATCCGCCGCGCAACAAGGCCCGCGATTTGTACCACGGCTACACGCGCGCCTGACGTCGCGATCACCAGAGAGTTGCGCTCGTTGTCAACGCTCGCTTTGTCGAGATCGGCACTCAAGAACTTGCCCGGCTGATAGACGATTTTCTCGATCTTCCCAGCGACCGGGCTCCGGTTTACGTGGCAGTCGAATATACTCATGAAAATTGAGATGCGCGGGACTGGTTTGTTACCAAGGCCGAGATCCGAAGGCGGTACGGCACTGGTAACCTGGCTCACACGGCCATCGGCCGGCGCCACCACAAGGCCGTCGCGTACAGGCGTTACCCGCGGCGGATCGCGAAAAAAATAAGCGCACCAAATGGTCGCCAGCGTGCCAAGCCATCCCAGCGGGCTCCAGAGCCAAAATAAAATAATGCTCGCGAACGCAAAGGCACCAATGAAGGGGTACCCTTCCGGCGTAACCGGAACGATTTGCGAACGAATCGAATCGTAGATCGACATCGGGGTATACTACTCCGCCGCGTCGGCGGGCGCTTCCAGCGACGTCACAGGTGCCGCGGTAACAGCGCTAATAGCATCCTCGACAGGCGGCGGATTGCGATTGGGCGCACCCTCAGCCTCGCCGGCGAGGGCAAGCCTCTCGCGTGCTTCTTCGGCCTCGCGCTGGCGATTCCACATACTGGCATAGAGGCCGTCTGCGGCAAGCAAGGCATAGTGTGTCCCGCGCTCGACGACCTCACCTTGGTCGAGCACGATGATCTCATCGGCCCCCACAATGGTCGAAAGCCGGTGTGCGATCACCAGCGTGGTGCGGTTTTGTGAGACGCGCTCAAGTGCGTCTTGGATCTCTCTTTCGGTATGGCTGTCGAGGGCGGAGGTCGCTTCGTCGAGTACCAGAATGGGCGGCCCTTTCAGAATGGTGCGCGCGATCGCAACTCGTTGTTTCTCGCCACCCGATAACTTTAGCCCGCGCTCGCCGACCTCGGTGTCGTAGCCCTTTGGAGCAATACGAATGAGAGGATCGATCTGCGCCAGCTTTGCCGCCTCCTCGACTTCAGCATCGGTTGCTTCCCACCGGCCATAGCGAATGTTGTAGCGGATAGTGTCATTAAACAGCACGGTGTCCTGCGGCACCATACCGATCGCCTGGCGCAGGGACTTCTGCGAGACCTTGGAGATATCCTGGCCATCGATTGAAATGTGTCCCCCGGACAAATCGTAGAAGCGAAACAAGAGCCGTGAAATTGTCGACTTGCCCGCGCCGGACGGGCCCACCACCGCCACAGTCTTTCCTGCCGGCACTTCGAAGCTGATGCCCTTGAGAATACGGCGCGTCGGCTCATAGGCAAAGCTGACATTCTCAAAGCGTATAGTGCCCGTGCTGATCTTCAGCGGCGACGCGCCCGGGATGTCCTTTATTTCCGGTTCACGCGACAAAATCGAGAACATGATTTCGATGTCGATAACCGCCTGTTTGATCTCCCGGTAAACCATGCCCATGAAATTGAGCGGCTGGTACAGTTGGATCATCATAGCATTGATCAACACAAAATCGCCGACGGTCTTGCTCCCGGCACGGATCTCAAACGCACACATCACCATGACTGCACCTAGGCCGGCAGTGAAGATCACCGCCTGCCCGGCGTTGAGTACTGCGAGCGAGGTATAGGCGCGCACGCTGGCGTCCTCGTAGCGCGCCATGGCACGGTCATAGCGCGCAGCTTCGCGGTCCTCAGCGGAAAAATATTTCACCGTCTCATAGTTGAGCAGAGAGTCGATCGCCTTGATGTTGGCGTCGGTGTCGCTGTCATTCATCTTGCGGCGGATACCAATGCGCCATTCGGTGGCATGGTAAGTGTAGGTCATATAGACCACGACCGTGGCAATGATCGCCGCCACGTAGCGCCAATCAAATTGCCACATCAGCACCACAACGATAAAAGCCAGTTCGATGATCGTTGGCGACAATTGCAAGATAACCATGCGAACGATGGTTTCGATGCCGTTGCGGCCGCGTTCGAGTACGCGCGTTAGGCCACCGGTCTTGCGCTCAAGGTGGAAGCGCAACGAGAGTTCGTGCATGTGCACGAAAGTGCGGTACGCCAGCCTACGCACCGCGTGCATCGCGACCTTGGCGAACAATCCGTCACGCAGCTGGGTGAGCGCCGCCATTAAAATGCGCATGCCGCCATATGCGATTGTCATCGCGACGGGCGCGGCCATTGCCCATAGTAGCCAATCGGACGCCGCAACCGGCGCTGTGCCGTGGCCGGCAAGCGCATCGGTGGCCCATTTGAACGTGAAAGGCACCGCAATGGTTGCGAGTTTGGCAGCCAGCAACAGCGCGAGAGACCCGACCACCCGCAACTTCAGGTCATGCCGATCCGATGGCCAGATATAGGGCCAGAGGTGGATTATGGTCGTAAACAACGCGCCGCGGTCTGCGGACACACGCGATTCGTTACCAGATGCCCGGTGATGGTGATGGTCGCTCATTCAGGCTCTTCATATAGGGGGATTCTGGCCGGTAATCACCCTACCCACTGCATTTCGGCTGACGCCTTGACGATGCCGCAAGTGCAATGCACATGCATACCTATGAACAGAAGCGAAAAATCCAGCAAAATCCGAAAAATTTGCGTCTATTGCGGCTCCGGACCAGGGACTGATAGCCTTCGCCGAAAGTGCCCGCGCTTTTGGCGCCGTGCTCGCCAAGAACAGCATCGGCCTGGTTTTCGGCGGGGGTTCCGTCGGCATGATGGGCACGCTTTCCAAATCGGTCCTTGAACATGGCGGCGAGGTGACCGGCATCATTCCCGAATTCTTAGTCGCGCGCGAGCACGCAATGCGCGGTGCCGACAATCTGATTGTCACCCACGACATGCATGAGCGAAAGCGTAGGATGTTCGAGATGGCGGACGCCTTCGTGGCGATGCCGGGCGGCATTGGAACGCTCGAAGAAGTGGTGGAGCAGATCACCTGGGTCCAGCTCGGCCGTCACCGCAAACCAATCCTTCTTGCCAACATCAAGGGCTTTTGGGACCCGCTTTGTGCTCTCATCGACCACATGAAGAGGCTTGAGTTCATACGCGGCGATCTCAGCTTCGATTTGCTTGTCGCCGACAAAGTCGGCGACATCCTTCCGATGCTGCAAAAGGCGGCGGCTGCGGTGTCCGAGAAAGAGAAAGAAATGTCGGCGGTGACCGCTGATCGGCTGTAGTCCTTATATGAATGTCACTGCTTCGATCCGGTTGCCGTCGGCATCGCGGATGAAAGCAGCGTAATAACGCTCATGATAATCCGGGCGAAGCCCTGGCGCGCCATCGGACGTACCGCCCCCGGCAAGCGCGGCGGCATGAAAGGCGTCGACCATTTCGGTTGATGCGGCTCTCAGGCAGATGTGCACCCCACTGTCAGCCGTCACCGAAGTCATTTCGGGACGGCGATTGATCCAAAACTCGGGATACTTCTTGCCATAGCCGACGGCGGCGTCCGGCCACTCACGCAGTTTGCTAAACCCAAGTGGCGCCAGCAGGGCGGTGTAAAAAACTTCGGCCACCTTGATGTCGCGGACCGCAATGGAAATGTGGTCGATCATTGTCTACCGGGGGTGTCGACGCTATGCGGGCGCGCTGGATTTCACGAGCTTGAAGATGATGGAATCCATCAACGCCTGGAATGAAGCGTCGATGATATTGGGCGACACACCGACCGTGGTCCAACGCTCGCCACGCTCGTCCTCGCTTTCGATCAGCACGCGGGTAACCGCCTCGGTCCCCGCGTTGAGGATGCGCACGCGGTAGTCTGTGAGCTTAAGACCGGCAATGTATTTCTGATATTTGCCAAGATCCTTGCGCAGCGCAAGGTCGAGTGCGTTGACCGGACCGTTGCCTTCCGCCGCCGAAATCATGTTGTCATTGCCGACCTTGACCTTGACGACCGCCATGGTAACGGTGACACGTTCGCCTTTGGCATTGTTGCGCTGCTCGACGTTGACGTCGAACTGCGTCACGTCGAAATAGTTCGGTACCTTTCCTAGTGTGCGCCGAGCCAACAACTCGAACGATGCATCAGCGGCCTCGTAGGCGTATCCGATCGTCTCGCGTTCCTTGACGATTTCCAAGAGCTGGCCGATGCGCGGGTCGTCCTTGTCGACTTTGATACCGACCCGCTCAAGTTCGGCTAGCACGTTGGATTTACCCGCCTGTTCCGAGACAAGAACCTTGCGCCGGTTCCCAATAGTCCCAGGCGCGACGTGTTCGTAGGTCGCCGGGTCCTTCATGATCGCGGAGGCATGAATACCAGCTTTGGTGGCGAAGGCGCTCTCGCCTACGTAAGGCGCGTGCCGATTGGGTGCACGGTTGAGTCGCTCGTCGAGGGCATGCGAGACATGGGCAAGTTTCTTGAGTGCCGCGTCGGTTACGCCGATGTCGAAGCGCTCCGAAAATTCCGACTTGAGTTTGAGGGTCGGGATGATGGAAACGAGGTTCGCGTTTCCGCAACGCTCGCCAAGACCGTTGAGCGTGCCCTGAATCTGGCGCGCGCCCGCACGCACCGCGGCAAAGGAATTGGCCACCGCTTGATCGGTGTCGTTGTGGGCGTGAATACCAACGTGCTCTCCGGGGATGACTTTCACCACCTCCCCGACGATCTTCTCGATCTCGTCGGGCAATGTACCGCCGTTAGTGTCGCACAGCACAACCCAGCGTGCGCCTTCGTCATAAGCGGCTTTGGCACAAGCAAGGCCAAATTTCGAATTGGCCTTGTAGCCATCAAAGAAATGCTCGCAATCAAGAAGCACCTCTCTGCCCTTCGCCTTGGCGGCGCGCACGCTATCGCGGATTGAGGCGAGGTTTTCTTCGTCCGTCGTTCCAAGAGCAACTCTGACATGATAGTCCCACGACTTGGCGACGAAACAGACGGCATCGGCTTTGGCATCCAATAATGCGGCGAGGCCAGGATCGTTTGATGTCGAGCGGCCGGGCCGGCGCGTCATGCCGAATGCGGTGAAAGTCGTATCGAGCTTGCGATCCTTCGCGAACAATTCGGTATCGGTCGGATTGGCACCCGGATAGCCACCTTCGACGTAATCGATTCCGATCTGGTCGAGCATACTGGCGATCGCCAGCTTGTCGGCCAGCGTGAAATCAACGCCGTTCGTTTGTGCGCCGTCGCGCAGCGTGGTGTCGAAAAGATAGAGCCGTTCACGGGTCATAGCCGTCACCACAGGTAATAATTCGCTGCGAGCGCCGCCGCGACAATGAGGGCGATTACACCAAGCACGATATGGTGACGCTGGAACTCCATCACGCGATCCGGTAGCCAACATAGATCGCGAGCGCGATTGCCGCCGCAATCACCGCGTATTTCAGCACGATGTAATAGAGCCAATGGCGTGGAAACGGCGTATCGGGCTTTGTCATGAAGCCTCCCGTTTTGCGACAAGCTGTTTTTGCAGCGTGGTGTTGGCGAGCCATTCGTCGCCAACCGAGACTGTATTGCGCTGTTGAGCGACGTAGCCACGTTTTTCGAAGAAGCCGCGCGCGCTGTCACTGGCATCAACGTTGAGTTTTACCGCTCCGCGTGAGCCTGCAAGCTTCTCCAGTGCATCGATGAGCATTGCGCCGACTCCCTGCCCGGCCGCAGCGGGATGCACGTAGAGCATGTCGATCTTGTCCTTGCCTTCAAGCGAGGCAAAGCCGACCGGAGAGCCCTCCAGGGTCGCAACCAAAGTCAGTTGCCCGGAAAGTTTCTCACGGAAATCATTGACATCATCTGCGACAGAAGCCCACGCCTCTTGCTGGGCCTCGGTGTAGTCGTCCGCGGTCAATTCCTCAATGCTGTCGCGGAAGATTTCACGCAACAGTGCGGCGTCGGCCGGCAGGAGCGGCCGCAGCCCGAGTTTGGGGTGCGCAACGGCCATCATCGCGCGATCTCCCAAGTGGTCCCGTCTTTCGAGTCTTTTAATACTACACCCATCGCCGCAAGTTCGTCGCGGATGCGGTCGGATTCCTTGAAATTTCTTGCAGCGCGCGCAGCAGTTCTGGCTTCGATCAGACTTACGACCTTATTTTCGTCAATTGAAATCGACGCTGGACGAAATGCCGTCCATTTATCCACCGGCAATTGCAGTAAACCGATCAGGTGAGCGCTTGCCTTTAGGCAGGCTGCTGCAGGTTTGGCGCCCTTTGCGGCTTCGCCGCGCAGTTCGTGTAAGGCAGCAAATGCCTTTGGCGTATTGAGATCGTCTAGCAGGGCGTCAACCGCGTCCGCGCAGAGATATCCTGGTTGCGCATCGGCGGTCAGTTCGTACCAATGATCCAGATTTTTTTGCGATTCACGCAGCCCAGCGACTGTCCAATTTATTGGCTGCCGGTATTGCGTTTGTAACATCGTGAACCGGACCACCTCGCCAGGCCAATCCTTCAGCAAGGCATGAATGGTCACAAAATTACCGAGGCTCTTGCTCATCTTCTCGCCTTCGACCTGCAAGAAGCCGTTGTGCATCCAGAAATTCGCCATCACCGGCGTGTGAAACGTGCACCGCGATTGCGCGATCTCGTTTTCGTGATGCGGAAAGACAAGATCGATGCCACCTCCATGGATGTCGAAGGTCTCGCCGAGATGTTTCCATGACATGGCCGAGCATTCGATATGCCAACCCGGACGGCCTGGCATCTTGATGCCAGCAGGCGATGGCCACGCGGGCTCGCCTGGTTTGGACGGCTTCCACAAAACGAAGTCCTGTGGATCCTTCTTGTAAGGCGCGACTTCGACACGCGCGCCGGCAATCATTTCATCGAGCGAGCGATTGGAGAGTTTGCCGTAATCTTTCATCGATGGAACATGAAACAGCACATTGTCTTCTGCCACGTACGCATGTCCGGATTTCACCAACCGTTCGATCAATTCCTTCATCGGCTCGATATAGGCTGTTGCGCGAGGCTCAAATGTCGGGTCGAGGCAGCCGAGCATCTGCACATCGCTATGGAAAATATCGTAGGTTTCTTTTGTCAGTTCGCCGATGGAAATTCCACGCTCTGCAGCTCGCGCATTGATTTTGTCATCAACGTCCGTGACATTGCGCACGTAAGTGACGTGTTTTTCGCCGTAGATGTGACGCAGCAGGCGAAACAACACATCGAATACGATGACCGGACGCGCATTGCCGATATGGGCGAAGTCGTAGACTGTCGGCCCGCACACATACATGCGCACGCGCGACGAATCGATCGGCGTGAACACCCGCTTCTCGCGCGTCAGCGTATCGTAAAGCTTGAGTTCCATAGCAAATGACATCCGTCGGCCCCGCTGGCCGGGCGTCCTGCTATCTCAATCTTGAGAAAAGACGGCCGCAGCCAGCGTGATGCGCTAGCGAATAATCTCCGGGCAAATGCCGCAGATATGGTTAAGGCCGTTCATGGCCGCACAATGATTTGTCGCGTCTCTATCGTCAAGGTCTTGCCCCAAGCGGTGCAAAATACAGGAAAAAATCCATGACCAGGCACAAGCCCACAAGATTAAGTGCTGCTTAACGATTTTGCTCAATTCTCCGAATCGGCGCGGGCTCGCCTGGCGCCTCCATATTCACGGGCCCGTCGTCATGCGAACAATTTTGATCGGTCTTGCTGCTTTGGTCTGGTTCTCCAGCACCGCCCAGGCCGAGCGGCGCATGTTCATCATCGCCAACGACGCCGACGGCTATGGCATCGATCGATGTCTTGCTTCCGGTGAAAAGTGCGGTGAAGGGGTCGCCAACGCCTATTGTAAGACGCAGGCTTTTGCGCAGGCTTCAACCTATCACAAGCTGGATCGCACCGATATTACCGGTGGGTCTCCCGGCGTCGCCTCGGACGGCTGCATCGACAACAACTGCAACGTCGTGGCCATCGTCTGCACCCGCTAGCCAGGTTCAGCCCTGCAAAGCGGCGCACATTTCCCGATCACGCTCGGCAGTCCAGATGACTGGCCAATTGATGCCACGCGCCTCGTCATAGGCGCGTGCGACGCTAAATGGCAAGCAATGCTCATAGATTGCGAATGCCTTGAACTTCGGATCCATGGTAAGACGCGCGAAGTCAAAGGCCTCTTTTAGTGAGCGGCCCTTGGCGACGCTTTCCTGCACTGAACTGAAAAGAGTCGAAATAAAGTCGCTGGTAAGCTCAATCCCTTCCTTCACCATTTCGGCCGTTGTAAGCGCTGTACCGCGCCCTGGCACCAGCGCATTGGCCTGAAGTTCGGCGAGATGATCGAGCGTTGCGAGCCAGTCGGTGAAGTGGGCATCGCCGCAATAACATGCTGACTTGTACTCAACGAGATCTCCGGAAAACACGACGCCGGCGTCAGGAACGATCGCTATTACATCGCCCGCGGTGTGCCCGCGCCCTATATGCATGATCCTAACCTCTCGACGTCCCAACCAAACCGAAGTCTGATCCGGAAACGTGATCGTTGGCCAAGTCAGACCAGCGATGGTTTCGACGCCGCGAAAAAGTCGGGGAAAACGCGCGATCTCCGATTCCATGTCCTCTTTACCGCGTTCCGCGATCAGACCGCGCGTGGCATCCGATGCGAGGATTTCCGCGCCCTTAAAGGCGGAGGCGCCGAGCGTCCGCGCGGCATGAAAGTGACTTAGCAGGACGTATTTGACGGGCTTGTCGGTGACTTTCGAAATGCGCGCCATGACATCGGCCGCAATAGCGGGCGTCGCCTGGGCGTCGATAACCATCACTCCGTCGTCACCAATGATGATGCCGGTATTCGGATCACCCTCCGCGGTATAAGCGTAAAGCCCGGTTCCGATCTGATCGAACGAAACTTTCTTTTCGCTGAGATCTTCGGTGGAAGCGAATGCAGTCACCGCGTCACACCTCACGTCCGATCAAGGCGTCGAGCGACCACGGTCCGCCGCCCCGTATAAGAAAATGGAAAACCACAATTGTCCAAAACAGAGGATATTCGATGCCCCGGTTTTCCCAAGCAAAGCCGAATTGCCGGTGATAGGTGACGATCGCGACTACTAGAAAGCCGATTATGGGCACGGCCACCACCCGGGTCAGAAATCCAAGGGCAAGACAAACACCGCACACGAACTCCACCACACCGACGATATATGCCCAGAACAGCCCATTTTCGAACCCGACGCTCTCGAGAAATTTTGCAGCGGCGGCGGTGTGCCCGAACAGAATAGGAAATCCATGGATCGCGAGCGAACCACCGGCAACCAGTCGAATCAGCGGTTCGGTGATCGGCGCGAACGCGCGATAGACATTACCAAGTGCCGGCATCAACAGGCGCGGCTGTTCCATAGCGGCCCTCATTGCGGCGGTCGTACTGTAGCATGCACGGCTTGGACAGTATCGCCAACGGACACCGTCCCGGTTAGATTGCGACCGTGCAAGCTGAGGTCATTCCGTGAAACTCTATTCCTATTTTCGCTCCTCCGCCGCCTACCGGGTGCGCATCGCGCTCAATCTCAAAGACCTCCCCTATGAGATGGTAGCCATCCATCTGACAAAGAACGGCGGACGCCAGCACACATCGGAATTTCGTGCGATCAACCCGCAGGCACGTGTACCTGCGCTCGAACTCTCGAGTGGCGAGATACTAACCCAATCATTGGCTATCATCGAATATCTCGATGAGATTCATCCCGAGCCCCCGCTACTGCCGGCTGACGCGCTCGGGCGCGCCAAGTCGCGGGCCATTGCGCAAATGATCGCCTGCGATATTCACCCACTCAACAATCTCATCGCATTGCAATACCTGAGACGGCAGCTCAAGCATGAGCAAGCCGAGATTGACGTCTGGTATCACCACTGGATCATCGAGGGCTTTACCGCGCTAGAGACGATGCTCACGCCTGGGCCTTACGCCTGCGGGACTCATGTAACGCTCGCCGACATTTGCCTGGTTCCACAGGTCGCAAATGCACGGCGCCTCAAGGTGCCGCTCGACAAATTCCCGAAAATCGTAGGTGTAGACACGGCTTGTATGAGGCTCCCAGCCTTCGACAAGGCGAGACCCGAGCAGCAACCCGACGCCGAATGACGGCGGCCCACTCGTCTGCTAGACCATCAAACCGCATCTCGACCCTCCTCTCCATCATCGACGGACAGTTCTTGATCGACAGCAAAATCGCACGCGTCGTCCTCTGGATGGTCGGCGCACTGCTCTCGTTTTCGGTGATGGCAGTCTCTATCCGTGAGCTGTCCCGCGCCGGATTAAGCATTTTCGAAATTCTTGCGATCCGCAGCGGCGTCGCTCTGCTGGTCCTTTTGACACTGTTGGCAGTGCGTGCAGATTTGCGTGTTCACGCCCTGCCGCGCCGCATGGGTCTCAACATTTTCCGTAACACCGTACACTATGCATCGCAATTCTCCTGGGCGCTCAGTCTCACGATGTTGCCGCTTGCCACCGTCTTCGCGCTGGAATTCACAATGCCAGCGTGGACGGCGCTGCTCGCGGTTTGGTTTTTGCACGAACGCCTGACCCCGAGTCGTCTCGGGGTCGTTGTTTTTGGATTGATCGGCGTGCTCGTGATCCTGCGGCCGGGTATCGCCGGTTTCAATCCGGCGGCGCTCTTGGTGCTGCTGGCGGCGTTCGGCTACGCCATTACCATGATAACCACCAAAAAGCTGACAATGACCGAGACCACCTTCGGCATCGTATTTTGGATGGCAGTGATTCAGTTTCCGCTCTCTCTCATAGGCAGCGATTTGACTGCGTTCTTGCACTTCGACACGCGTCATATCTTGCCTGCAATCGGCGTCGGCACCGCCGGACTTACATCACACTACTGCCTAAGCAATGCCTTCCGCTCCGGGGATGCCACTCTCGTCGTGCCACTTGATTTCATGCGTATTCCACTTATCGCAGTCGTGGGCTGGGCGTTCTATCGTGAGCGACTCGACATTTTCGTGCTACTCGGCGCGCTTATCATCATTTCCGGCGTCCTCTGGAACCTGCGTTCTGAAGTCGCAGGCGCGCACTGAGAACAAGGCTCGCCCCGTCGCGGCTTTCCGACTAGAGTGTCCGCGCATGAGGGGATCCCGCAGATTCGCAGTTGTCGTAGTCGCGGCACTTTCGAGCTTTGCCACGGCGCACGCGCAGTCGGCGAATCCTGCCTGTCAGCAGCTCGAAGCCCAACTCGCAAGCCTCGATCGGGGTAACGCCGATCCAGCGCGAGCCGAGCAAATTCGGCGCACAGAAGAGACGCTCAACCGGCAGCAATTCGAAGTTGACCGGCTGGTTGCGCAGTCGCGCCGTATCGGCTGCGAAAGCTCCGGCTTCTTTTCGATTTTCAGTAATCCACCACGCCAATGTGGCGGCCTCATCCGGCAGATTGATCAGCAACGCAACGCGCTTGAGCGCATGCGGAACGACCTGGAGCGGCTCAATGGCGGCACCACCGAACGCGCCGCTCAGCGCCGCGGGCTGTTGATCGCATTGGGTGACAACGGATGCGGCTCGCAATATCGCTCCGCGGCCCTTGCCGCCCAGCAGAATGGGTTCTGGGATCGCTTATTTGGTGACAACGGCGGGGGCAGCGTAGTGTCGACTCCGCTCGGGCCAATGGGTGGGACCTTCCGCACCGTCTGCGTGCGGACGTGCGACGGTTTCTATTTCCCGATTTCCTATTCAACCTCACCGGATCATTTCCGCGATGACGAACAGACGTGTCAACGCATGTGTCCGGCATCGGAGGTTTCACTCTATACCTATCACAATCCTGGCGAAGAAATGGCGCAAGCCGTGTCGCTCAATGGCCGCCTTTACACCGAGCTCCCAAACGCGTTCCTGTATCGGAAGTCCATGAGTCCTGAATGTAGCTGCCGTCGACCGGGGGAGAGCTGGGCGCAAACGCTCAAGGCAATCGGCCCTGACGACACAATTGCGCCGGGCGACGTTGTTGTCACGGAGCAGAATTCCAAGCAACTGTCGCAACCGCGCATTGGTGCTGACGGAAAACCGATCCGGGCTGATCAGCGTGCGCCAGCAACCGCACCGGCGCCAGCGGGTTCAGTGCCAACTGCGGAGACGCCAAGCGACCCGACCAAGCGCAGTGTGCGCACGGTCGGTCCGACATTTCTTCCAAGCCGCTAAAAGACCGCTGAACCGTCAGAAGTCGAATGCTTCCGACTTTGCCGGCTTGCCTACGACCAAGGAAACATCGGGCGCCGGCATCGGCGTGCCGGGATCGCGGAAACGATTGGTTACGGGATAGCGGCGGTCGCGGCCGAAATTCTTGAGCGTCACCTTAACGCCGGGTGCCGCTTGACGGCGTTTGTACTCAGCGAGGTTGATCATGCGTTCAACCCGCATCACAGTATCGCGATCGAATCCTGCCTCGACGACAGCGGATATAGGCTCCTCGCGCTCAACCAGCCGTTCCAAGATCGGATCAAGCACAGCGTAAGCCGGTAGCGAATCTTCGTCCTTTTGATTCTCACGCAATTCTGCGGTCGGCGGCCGTGTAATGATATTCTCAGGAATGACGCGTCCGTCCGGCCCTTTGGCGCCTTCGGGTTTCCAGCTGTTGCGGAGGCGAGCCAGGCGGAACACTTCAGTTTTATAAAGATCCTTGATCGGATTGAAGCCGCCGTTCATGTCGCCATAGAGGGTAGCATAGCCAACTGACATCTCAGATTTGTTGCCCGTCGTCACCACCATAAGATTGAATTTATTGGAAATAGCCATGAGGATGGTACCGCGTGCACGCGCTTGCAGATTTTCCTCGGTGACATCGCGCGGCAACCCGGAAAAAACTGGCGCAAGCGCCGCTTCAAACCCCTCGACCGCTGACGCGATCGGCAAAGTCTCATAACGCACGCCAAGCGTCTTCGCACAGGCAGCGGCATCGTCAAATGATTCTTGCGAGGTGAATTTGTATGGCAACATGATGCAGCGCACGCGCTCTGAGCCCAGGGCGTCGACTGCCATCGCTGCGCACAACGCGGAATCAATACCGCCGGACAGACCCATCACGACGCCGGGAAATCCGTTTTTGTTGACGTAGTCGCGCAGACCTAACATACAGGCCGTATAGTCGGCGCGATCCGCCTCGACACCCGCGACCATTGGACCGTTTTCGCAGCGCCACGTGGCATTGCGACGGACCCAATGCGTGGTAACGACAGTCTCCTGGAATGCGGCCAGTTGGAAAGCCAATGAGCAGTCCGCATGCAAACCAAATGAAATGCCGTCGAATACCAGCTCGTCCTGACCGCCAACTTGATTGACGTAGACGGTCGGAAGCCCCTGCTCGGTCACGCGCGCCACCGCAATGTTGAGACGCACGTCGCCCTTCTGGCGCCAGTAAGGCGAGCCGTTCGGAACCACAAGCATCTCGGCGCCGGTTTCTGCCAGACATTCGACAACTTCGGCGCCCCAAATATCCTCACAAATCGGGAGTCCAAGACGCACGCCTCGGAAATTTACCGGTCCTGGCATTGGTCCTGGTACGAAGACGCGTTTTTCGTCGAACACACCGTAGTTCGGAAGATCGACTTTGTAACGCAATGCAGAAATTACACCGCCATCCAGCAGCGCGACTGCGTTATAGAGCTTGCCCCCGTCGAGCCATGGAGTCCCAACCAGCAAGGCAGGACCTCCAGAGGCAGTTTCTCTTGCGAGCGCTTCGACCGCCGAACGGCAAGCGATCTGGAACGCCGGCTTGAGCACCAGATCCTCAGGCGGATAACCGGCGATGAACAACTCTGGAAAAACGACCAAGTCGGCGCCTTGCGCTACCGCGCGTGCGCGTTTTGCCATCTCGACATTGCCGGCAATGTCTCCAACAGTCGAATTGAGCTGCGCGACGGCAATGGCCAGCTTATCAGCAGAACGAGCGCTCATGGCAAAGCTCTACCGCCTCGGCGTCCCAGCCGGCAATAGGGTGATTGCATCGCTGACCCGCGGACATGGATACCGGGCTCGCATGAGCGGTAGCCCAATCATATCGCCTATTTTGCTGCCGTTCGCAGTCCGGCGCCGCCACCGCTGAGTGCCACAGATCCGGCCGGCCTCAGACTGCGCCCATTGAATCGAAAAGCCTGCAGATTTTTTTCAACCATGCACTCGATCACTACAGTCTTGTTGTTTTTGCTAAAAGCCGCGCCCTGACACCAATGCCCCACCTTGGTCTGAGCGACTTTTGTAAGTTTGGTACCGTTGACCGAGTAGATTTGCAGCAAGCCGTAGTCATTGTACGCCGGATGGTTTTTCGGTCGGTTTGAGCCGTTCATCACGGTAACGGCGACGTAGGCGCCGTCAGCAGACATTGCAACGCCTTCCGGTGTTTGCCCGACGCTGATCGTATCCGCGACGCGCGGCGGCTTTGCCTTGAGATCAATGACAGTGATGGTGTCGGTATCGCCCTGCCCGCCACCTTGATTGCTCACCACAGCGACATCGCCTTTCGAACTAATCTCAAGGCTGTAGGGACGGACGCCACCGACCATGAACATCTTGCTGTCTTCTACTTTATTGCCGTCCACCGACAAAATTGAAATCCTGTGGTCGCCGTCACGAGTTACCAAGGCGCGTTTGCCATCCGGCGTGAACGCGACATGACTAGGGCCAGACTTGGAATCGCCGAGCTGGATCTTGCCGGCCGGCGTCAGTTTGTTGCCGGCGATCGCAAATACCGAAACGGTACCTTCATTTCGGTTGGCAACCAGTGCGAGGGTCCCTGAGGAATTGATTGAAACGCCCGCTGCGCCAAGCCCCGCTTCCAACGTGGCAATCACGGCAGGCGGCTTGGCCCCAAGATCGATGACCGAGAGCTTGTTGTCGGGGACGGCTTTTTTACGGTCGCCAGGATCAACTTTGAACGCTCCGGTCACCAGCGCAAAGCTCTCGTCGCGCGATATCGCAACACTCTGCGGCGGACCAACGACACTGCCCGGTGCTTTGACTTCGCCGATCACTTTTGGCGGGGTGGCGCCCAGGTTGATAATGCTGACTGTGTCGGCCGCCACGTTGTCAGGCACAACATTGACGCCGTCGACTAGAACGGCCTTGTTGTCGTTAGCGGAAACTGCGATCTGCGCTTTAGCATCTATCGTGAACAGCGGCAGCACGGACAGCGCGAAGACAAATTTCACCGGCCGCAAAAGTTGGCGTTTCATAGAACCTCCCCGACTCGGGTGTCATTGTTTGTGAAACCCCAAGCCGCGCCGAGCCCGCAGCCTGCCTATCAACATTAACACCAATCCAGGAGGATTGCTTCTCGCCTTAGAGGCCGGCGACTGCAGGCACCTGCTTAGCTTGACCGGACCGCTCTTTCTTGAGCAGTTCGGCAAGCAGGAAAGCGAGGTCAATTGCTTGCTCGGCGTTGAGCCGCGGATCGCAGGCGGTGTGATAGCGATCGTTGAGATCGGCTTCCGTGATGGCGCGGGCACCGCCCGTGCATTCGGTAACGTTCTGCCCCGTCATCTCGAGATGCACGCCACCGGCATAGGTACCTTCGGCTTGATGAACTTCGAAAAAGCTCCGGACTTCCTTCAAGATGAGGTCGAATGGTCGGGTCTTGTAGCCGGTCGCCGAAGTAATGGTGTCGCCATGCATTGGGTCACATGACCACAGGACCACCCTGCCTTCGCGCTTGATGGTGCGAACAAGTGGCGGGAGTAGCTCACCGACCTTTTCGGCGCCAAAGCGGCCGATAAGTGTGAGTCGGCCAGGCTCGTTGTCCGGATTGAGAATATCGATCAGACGGAGCAAATCGTCGGGCCTGCTGGAAGGGCCGCACTTAAGTCCAAGCGGATTCTTGATGCCGCGCGCGTACTCGATATGCGCGTGATCATGTTGCCGCGTACGATCGCCGATCCATAGCATGTGGCCGGATGTCGCGTACCAGTCGCCGGTCGTCGAATCGACTCGCGTCAACGCTTCTTCGAAACCGAGCAGCAAGGCTTCGTGGCTCGTATAGAACTCGGTCGTTCGTAATTCCGGATGACTTTCGAGATCGAGGCCGCACGCCTGCATGAAGCCAAGTGCTTCTGAAATGCGATCGGCCAATTCAACATAGCGACGCGACTGCGGGCTATCCTTGACGAAGCCGAGCATCCATTGTCGCACGCTCGCGAGATTGGCATAGCCGCCTTGCGCGAATGCGCGCAGCAGATTGAGCGTTGCCGCCGATTGCCGATAGGCTTCGATCTGCCGGCGTGGGTCTGGGCGCCGCGCCTCCTCTGTGAAAGCGATGTCATTGATGATGTCGCCGCGGTAGCTCGGCAATTCCTTGCCGTCGCGCGTCTCACTTGGCGAGGAGCGGGGTTTGGCAAACTGGCCTGCAATCCGGCCGATTTTCACGACCGGCGACGCCGCTGCGTAGGTCAACACCACGGCCATTTGCAGAAACATCCGGAAGAAGTCGCGAATATTGTTCGCGCCATGTTCGGCGAAGCTCTCCGCGCAGTCGCCACCCTGCAGCAGGAATGCCTCGCCTTTTGCGACTCGTGCCAATGACCTCTTGAGGTTGCGCGCCTCACCGGCGAATACCAGCGGAGGGAACGTCGCAAGTTGTTTCTCGACGTCAGCCAACGCCGGCGGATCCGGATAATCCGGAACCTGCTGTATAGGCTTCTTGCGCCAGCTGTCCGGCGTCCAACGTTCGGCCATTGCGCAATTACTCCAGCGTTTGGCCGGCGTTATACACGACGGCACCCGGTGGAGGCCAGTTTTTCCAACGAGTTCGGTTAGTTTAAGCCTTATTCCGCCGCCGCCCGGCCATAGGTCATTGCTTTTTCCCGTATCGTGACCAGTTCTTCAGCCACGGTTGGGTGTACCGCTATCGTGGCGTCGAAGTTGGCCTTGGTCGCCCCCATTTTCACGGCGATCCCGACAATCTGGATCAATTCACCGGCATCGGGGCCAATGATGTGGCACCCGACGATCCTGTCAGTGCTGCCGTCCACGACAAGCTTCATGAACACGCGGGTGTCACGCCCCGACAATGCAGCCTTCATCGGTCGGAAGCTCGTCTTGTAGATGTCAACCTTGACAAGTTTTTCGACCGCCTGCGTTTCCGTGAGCCCTACAACACCGACCTCGGGTTCCGAGAATACAGCAGTAGGAACATTGGCATGATCCACCGCAGTCGGTTTGTCGCCGAACACGGTGTCCGCAAAGGCATGACCCTCGCGGATTGCGACTGGTGTCAGATTGACGCGGTCTGTGACATCACCGACCGCGTAGATATTCGGCGCCGAGGTTCTCGAGTAGGTATCGACCACGATTCCGCTGCGTTCCGAGATCTTCACCCCGGCTGCTTCGAGACCAAGCCCTTCTACATTTGGCCGACGTCCGGTCGCGAACATCGCGAGATCAACTACGATCTGTTCGTTGTCGGAAAGCGCGACATCAAAACCCTGATTAACCCTCTCGACGGCCGTGACGATCTTGCGGGTAAGAACCCTGATGCCGCGCAGCCCGAGCTCACGTGCCAGGTGCTCGCGTACATCGTCGTCAAATCCGCGCAGGATTTTCTCGCCACGATAAACGAGACTTACTTCGCTGCCGAGGCCGTTGAAGATTCCGGCAAATTCCACGGCAATGTAACCACCACCCTGGATTAGGATGCGTTTTGGCAATTTTTTCAGATGAAACGCTTCGTTCGACGAAATGACGTGCTTCTCGCCTGCGATTGGCGTGCCGTGATGCGGCCGCCCACCGGTTGCAATGAGAACCGTCTCGGCGCGAATACGCGCGCCGGTCGCCAGACGTACCGTATTGGCGTCTTCAAGGACTGCGCGGGTTTTGACAATCTCGACGTTGTGGCGTTCGAGCGTTGTCACATAGGCAGCCTCCAACCGTGCGATTTCTCGATCTTTGTTGGCAATCAGCGCGGCCCAATCAAACTTGGTTTTGCCCACTGACCAGCCATACCCGGCCGCATCCTCGAACGCGTCGGAAAATCGCGAAGCATAGACGAGAAGTTTTTTAGGGACGCAACCGCGAATGACACAAGTCCCGCCGATGCGATATTCTTCGGCGATCATCACGCGCGCGCCGTAACCTGCGGCGACCTGCGCAGCCCGGACGCCGCCAGAACCTGCCCCAATGACAAAAAGATCGACGCCGTGACCGGCCATCAGCGCCCCATCACTCCAGCAAGGGCCACCGATTGCGAACGTCGCCTTATCAAAGCGTGTGACCCCGCTTTTTCAGTTCGTCTCGCATTTTTATGATCACTTCATCGGAAAGACTGTTTGCCCACGTCTGCGCAAATTTCAGCCCCTCTTCTCCGACTTTCGGCTGCTCGCTAATCAGCTTCATGCCAACCGGTGATTTGTAAAACGCAAGAAGTTCTTTCAGCTCCGCTTCGGTGAAATGTTTAGTGTAAAGCGTGGCTACCTCGGAAGTCAGCTCGCCAAAACGCGGCGCAAGATCGGTGCGCATGGTGGCAGCGATCTCGTTGAGATCCTTACTCAGGGCAGGGTTCTGTTGAAGAAAAAGATTCTTTGCCTGCTCGACCACGCCAGGAATCAATGGGTTGAAAAGCGCCATAGCCCCGGTGACGTTTACGATTTCCTTGGCCGTCTGAATGGCCGTCGGCGACGCTTGCTGGGCGTTGGCGACAGGGCCAAGCGCCATCAACATTACGGCGATTGCTGCTGGCCTGACGGCGTCTTTAATGATCTCGCGGATACTCATCTTGGAAACTCCATTTAGCTCGAGATTTTAGGACCTTTGACGATCTCCACACCGTCCGGCCCGCCGACAATGGCCATTTGCGCGAGGCCAACGAACAGACCATGCTCTACTACGCCCGGAACACCTGAAAGCGCATGCGCCAACGCGGCCGGCTCGTCAACCCGGCCAAGTGCGGCATCAAGGATCCAGTGGCCGCCATCCGTGACTAAAACATGGCCGTCTATGCCTCGCCGCAACGTTAGCGGACCAGGCGGTTGGATCGCACCAATGGCTTTTTCAATTGCGCGCCGAGTCGCAGCGAGGCCAAATGGCACCACTTCGATCGGCAATGGAAAACGGCCAAGCGCGGACACTAACTTGCTGCGATCGGCGATCACGATCATTCGCGCGGATGCCGCCGCCACTATTTTTTCCCGCAGCAATGCGCCACCACCGCCCTTGATCAAGCAAAGGTCTGGACCGATCTCGTCGGCGCCGTCTACAGTCAGGTCAAGCTCGGGCGTTTCATCCAAAGTTGTGAGTGTAATGCCGCAACGTGTTGCGTCGGCCAATGTCGTCTCCGACGTCGGCACGGCAACAATGCTCAGCCCTGAGCGAACGCGCTCGCCGATAAGTTCGACAAAATGCTTTGCGGTCGATCCAGTGCCGAGGCCAAGCCGCATGCCCGGGCGGACAAACTCGATTGCGCGAGCAGCGGCTGCACGTTTTTGGACGTCGGCGTTCATTCGTATCGGCGTAGCGATCAGATATCGATTGACTGCGATGTGCCCCGCCTATCTAGCCCTGATTGTCCTGGCTGAATAGCTGAAATTTGCCAAATCGCTGCCGGCCGGTAAGTCCTCCTTGCAAGGATGACAAACGAAGGCTAGCGATCCAACCATGGCGCCTTCCACTATCGTATTTGACCTCGACGGCACCCTGATTGACACGGCGCCTGACCTCGTCGAGACCCTAAACGTGATATTCGCACGAGAGGGTTTGGCACCTTTGCCTTACGACACCGCACGCAATTTGGTAGGGGGCGGCGCCAAGACGATGATCGCGCGCGGCGTAGAAGCCGAAGGCCGCGTTCTGTCGCCGGCGAAGCTCGAGCATATGTTTGCGGACTTCATTGCGCACTATTCCGACCACCTCGCCGACCGATCGCGACCGTTTCCGGGACTGACGGATGCGCTTGACATACTCGCTGCACGCGGTTGTCAATTTGCGGTTTGCACGAACAAGCTTGAACGATTGTCAACGCTTCTACTTAAGCAACTCGATCTCGCTGATCGGTTTGTGACCATCTGCGGCCAAGATACCTTCGGCATTCAAAAGCCTGATCCGGAAATTCTACGGCGTACCGTAGCGGCCGCGGACGGAACAATGCAGCGAACAATTATGATCGGTGACTCCAATACGGATATTCGCACTGCCCGCGCGGCAGGCGTCCCAATTATCGCCGTCGAATTTGGCTATAGCGAACGCCCGGTTGCGGAATTTGCGCCAGACCGGACCATCAGTAATTTCGCGGACTTGCCGGCGTCAATTGCCGCTGTTTGGTATGGAATCTGAGGACTGTGTAGGAAATTATGACTAATTTTGGTAGGTTTTACAGGGTGCCTATGTTGCACCCGCATGACTGCGACCGTATCCTTGGAAGGGGCGAGCGGCTCAAAGCCGCTTGAGTGGGATGGCCAATATGATGTACCGAGTTTTTGCGACTGTCGGCGCCGCGTTTGCGCTTGCCGCATGTTCATCAAGCCCGGACTGGATGAATCTTGATGCCCTCAAACCGGGGCCTTCGTTGGATACTGTGAGCCTGGAATCCGAACCACCGGGCGCCGAAGCTAAAGCATCCAATGGCCAAACTTGCCGAACACCTTGCGCGCTTGCGCTGCCGGTTGACGCCGCCTCTTCGGTCACTTTTACGCTCAACGGCTACCAGCCGGAGACAGAAAGGCTTGAGGTGATCCAGACGACCGGCGAACCAACGAGATTGCGTCCCAATCCAGTTGTTGTTGAACTCTCGCCGGCTGCTCCTTCAACTTCAAAAAAACCCGCAAAAAAACCGCCGGCGAAACGGGCCGCGCAATCG
>Ga0187785_10000076_pt1 | contig 35469 bp, 34 predicted proteins | sample 0815_BV2_4_20_MG_FD_132466 | JGI IMG/M metagenome (GOLD analysis project Ga0187785, IMG submission 132466) | Tropical peat soil microbial communities from peatlands in Department of Meta, Colombia - 0815_BV2_4_20_MG | ecosystem: Environmental > Terrestrial > Soil > Wetlands > Peat | place...
CATGATCGGCAAGTTTGCCGACGAAAAGCCGAGGTGTCCGATACAGATGCACTTCGGCGAGAAGGACGACGGCATTCCGATGGACGTCGTGGAGAGCATCAAGAAAAAACAGCCGCAGGCGAAAATCTACACCTATCCGGACGCTCCGCACGGCTTCTATTGCGATGAACGCGCGAGCTACCGCAAGGAAGCCGGCGACCTCGCGTGGAAGCGCACGCAGGAATTTCTTGCCAAGCACATGAAAAAATGACGCGTCTTGGTGTCATCGCCGGGCGAAGCGCCGCGACCCGGTGATCCCGCGCAGCGAGTTTGTGCCTTCCCAAGCGAGATGGCCGGGTCAAGCCCGGCCATGACAATCGAAAGCACGCTTTCGCGGGGACGAGCGGGGAATCTGGCTGTTAGCATCCGCCCACGGGCAGCGGCGAGAGTCAGGCTGACGCGCTTTGCGTCAGCTTGGCGCCGATGCCGATCGGGCAAGACACCCCCGTGCCGCCAAGGCCGCAATAACCCATCGGATTCTTGGCCAGGTATTGTTGATGATAATCCTCGGCGAAATAGAATTCCGGGGCATCGACGATCTCGGTGGTGATCGCACTGTAGCGTTTCTTCTTCAGTTCCTGCTCATACATCGCTTTTGAACTCTCCGCGGCCTGGCGCTGAGCCGCATTGAACGTATAGATGCCCGAGCGGTATTGAGTTCCGACATCGTTGCCCTGGCGCATGCCCTGGGTCGGGTCGTGGCTTTCCCAAAAGGTCTTGAGCAGCAAGTCATAGGAGATCTTCTTCGGGTCATAGACCACCAGCACAACCTCGTTGTGGCCGGTGCGGCCCGAACAAACTTCCTCATAGGTCGGATTGGGGGTCATCCCGCCGGCATAGCCGACCGCCGTGACGTAAATGCCGTCACCCATTTCCCAGAACTTGCGCTCGGCGCCCCAGAAGCAACCGAGACCGAACATCGCCTTTTCGAAGCCTTCCGGGTAAGGCGCTTTGAGTGCACGATGGTTGACAAAATGAGCGGCGGCGGTGCGGATGGCGCTGGCGCGGCCCGGCAGTGCTTCGCCAGCCTTGGGCATGACAACTTTCTTGAAGCCGAACATGCTTTGGTTCTCCTCAATTGTTGCCAACAATATATGTCGGGCGGGCCCTCGCTGAAACGGCCATTGACGCCCATGGGCGATCACGTTTCGGCCAGCACCGCAGCAAGGCCGATGCCTCTCAATTGTCATCGCCGGGCTTGTCCCGGCGATCCCGATCATAGGAGCGCCTTGCCCTCCTTAGCGAGATGGCCGGGACAGGCCCGGCCATGCAATCAACTACGGCCGTGCGTAGCCGATGAGGGGCTTCTTCTTGCGGCCGAGCACGAGGAAAAGGATGCCGAGGACGCCGAGCACACCCCAACTCGGCGCCGCCAAAAGTCCCACCATAACCGGGTCCCAGAGCAGACCGCCGGCATAGGGCCGGATCATCGGCTCAAGCCTCGCGAGGCTGCCGGCATTGATCAATTCCCACAACGCGCGCACGCTGGTAAGGAAAATAGCATTGCCTGCGATCGACTTGGTGCCGTCATAGATGAGCAGGATAAACCCGGCAGCCAGGCAGATCAGACCGACGAAGCGGAAAAGAAATCGGATCATGGGCCCCAATCAGTCAGTCATGTGAATCGTTCGCCTGGCACCGATTAACCCGTGGCCCCGTTTCATTCAACCATATCAGCGGCAGCTCCTTCGCTTGAGTCATTGCGGTTGCATCCGCTAACGTCCGACGCCGGCGTCCCGGTCGCGTCCATGGAGTAACAATGCCCCCCAAGCCCCCCGCTGGCCGCAACCGGCCGACCTTCACGGACCAGGAAGCCTTGCAATTTCACAGCGTTGGCCGCCCGGGCAAGCTGGAAGTCATTGCTACCAAGCCGATGGCAACCCAGCGCGACCTTTCGCTCGCCTACTCGCCAGGCGTCGCCGTGCCGGTGCTGGCCATCGCCGAGGATGCCAGCCGCGCTTACGACTATACGGTCAAGGGCAATTTTGTCGCCGTCATCACCAACGGCACCGCCATCCTAGGACTCGGCAACCGTGGCGCACTGGCGGCAAAGCCCGTGATGGAAGGCAAGGCGGTGCTGTTCAAACGTTTCGCCGACATCGACTCCATCGATCTGGAAGTCTCAACCGAAGACCCGGAGCAGTTCATCAATTGTGTCCGGTATCTGGGCGCCGGTTGGGGCGGGATCAATCTCGAGGACATCAAGGCGCCCGAGTGTTTCATCATCGAGCAGAAATTGCGTGAGCTGCTTGACATTCCTGTCTTTCACGACGACCAGCACGGTACCGCCATCATTGCAGCCGCCGGCTTGCTCAATGCGCTCGATCTAACCGGCCGCGAGATCGCAACCACCAAAGTTGTCTGCAACGGTGCGGGCGCCGCCGGCATTGCCTGCCTGGAATTGCTCAAGGCAATCGGATTCAAACCTGACCACCTGATCCTATGCGACACCAAGGGCGTGATTTACCAAGGCCGCAAGGACGGAATGAACCAGTGGAAGTCCGGCTACGCTATCAAGACCTCGGCCCGCACGCTTGCGCAGGCACTGGAAGGTGCGGATGTGTTCTTTGGCCTTTCGGCCAAAGGTGCAGTCACGCAGGAGATGGTCAAGAAGATGGGGCCGAAACCTATCATCTTCGCTATGGCCAATCCCGATCCGGAGATCACCGCCGAGGAAGTTGCCGCCGTTCGCGACGACGCCATCATGGCGACAGGACGGTCGGACTATCCGAACCAGATCAACAATGTGCTTGGCTTTCCCTATATCTTTCGCGGCGCGCTCGACGTACGCGCTTCCGCCATCAACATGGAAATGAAAATCGCCGCCGCGCGCGCTCTCGCCCAGCTAGCGCGCGAAGACGTGCCTGACGAAGTCGCCAGCGCTTATGGTGCGCGGCCGAAATTCGGGCCCGACTACATTATCCCGGTGCCATTCGATCCGCGGCTGATTTCCTACGTGCCGCCCGCGGTGGCGCAGGCCGCGATGGATACCGGCGTCGCGCGCAAGCCGATCGTCGACATGGATGCCTATCGGCACCAGCTGAACGCACGCCGCGATCCGATTGCGGGAACGCTGGTGGGGGTGTTCGACCGGCTGCGCCGGCAGCCCAAACGCGTGGTCTTCGCCGAAGGCGAGGAGGAACAGGTGATCCGTGCTGCCGCAAGCTTCGTGCATCAAGGGCTTGGCACGGCGCTATTGGTCGGGCGTGAAGATCGTGTGCGGCAATCCGCGCGCGACAGCGGCATCGAGCTTGGCGAGGGTATCGAGATCGTGAATGCACGGCTTTCGACCCGCAACGCTGCTTACATAAATTTCCTGTACGAGCGGCTGCAGCGGCACGGTTATCTGGTGCGCGACTGCCAGCGTCTGGTGAATCAGGATCGCAATCACTTCGCGGCCTGCATGGTTGCACTTGGCGATGCCGATGCGATGGTGACCGGCGTGACACGCAATTTTTCCGTCGCGCTCGAAGACATCTGTCACGTCATCGATCCCAAACCCGGCCACCGCGTGATCGGCGTCTCGCTTGTCGTGGCGCGCGGCCGCACCGTGCTGGTGGCGGACACGGCGGTGACCGAAATGCCGGGGGCGCAAGAGATTGCCGAAATCGCAATCGAAGCTGCCGGCGTCGCGCGTCGGCTTGGCTATGAGCCGCGGCTGGCGCTGCTCGCGTTCTCCACCTTTGGTCATCCGCCAGGCGAGCGTTCGGCACGCGTGATCGAGGCGGTTAAAATTCTCGACGGCAAGCGTGTCGATTTCGAATACGACGGAGAAATGGCTGCCGACATCGCGCTCAACCCGGAGCTGGCGGCGGCCTATCCGTTCTGCCGCCTTTCGGGCCCGGCTAACGTGCTGGTTATGCCGGCCTTTCACTCAGCCTCGATCTCAACGAAGATGCTGCAAGAGCTTGGTGGGGCCACCGTTATCGGGCCGCTGCTGGTCGGGCTCGATCGACCGGTCCAAATCGTGCAGCTCGGGGCCAAAGACAATCAATTAGTCAACATGGCGGCGCTTGCCGCGTACAATGTCAGCGGCTAGCCAGCCATCACGAAACGGAGAAGACCTTGAGCAAGCCCCTTTCCGGCGTCATCGCGGCCATCGCCACACCAATCGACGAAAGCGCAGCCCCCGACCTCAAGCGCGCGGTTAATCTGGCGCGCTATCTGCTCGACAACGGGTGCGACGGCCTCAATGTCCTCGGTACGACCGGCGAAGCGACCTCATTCTCGCTCGACGAACGCAAAGGCGTGATGGACGCCTATAAGGCCAACGGCCTTCCGTTACACCGCCTGATGGTCGGGACCGGTGCCGCCGCGGTATCGGATGCAGTCGCACTCACGCGGCACGCCGCCGAACTGGGCTTTGGCGGCGCCCTCGTGCTGCCGCCTTTCTATTATAAGGGAGTGCCCGACGACGGTTTGATTGCCTGTATCGAAACCTTGGTGAAGGCGACCGAACGAAAGCCGATACCGATTTATCTTTATCACTTTCCAGCAATGTCGGGATTGCCTTGGCATGTGGGCCTGATCCGCCGGTTGCTTGACTCGTTCTCATCCCGCATCGTGGGCGTCAAGGATTCTTCGGGTGACATGGCCTATGCTCGCTCGGCCGCCGCAATCTCCAAGAGCTTCGCAGTATTTCCGTCAACCGAGGCATGCCTGATCGAGGCGCGCTCCGGCATTTTCGCCGGCTGCATCTCCGCGACCGCCAATCTCAACGCCGACCTTTGCGCGCGAGCGTGGGGTCAAGGCGACACCGGCGCGTTCGATGAGGCAGTCGCGATCCGCAAGCTGTTCGATGGCAAGCCTCTTGTGTCAGGCGTGAAAGCACTGCTTGCTCATATCCATAGCGACGCGGGCTTGGCACGCGTGAGGCCGCCGCTGGCGCCATTCTCGGCCGCCGACCGCGCGTCGGTCATCGCAGGTCACGATGCGGTGAGAGCCAAGCGCGTGGCATAGAGCCGACGCTTGCGGGCGTTGACGCCCGCGCGCGGCCTCACTATAAGCCTCAGCCTTGGCGGCGAAGCTTTTTCGCCGCCGTAACTTCTTGTAAATCCTAGTCGCTTTCGTGGACATCCGCCGGAAGCACCAACTGCGAATGAGAGATTGATGGCCAATACCAAGTCCGCCCGCAAAGCCACGCGCGTAATCGCGCGCCGGACCGAAGTGAACAAGGCGCGGCGTTCGGTGCTGCGAAATTCGGTGCGCAAAGTCGAGGAAGCGATCCAAAGCGGCGACCGCAATGCGGCTTTGGCGGCTTTCAAGGTGGCGGAGCCGATCATTGTGCGGGCAGCACAGCGCGGCGTCGTACATAAGAATAATGCCAGCCGGAAAGTTTCGCGTCTCGCTCATCGTATTGCCAAGCTCGGCAAGTAAGCGGGCGGCCCGATCGCGGAGCGCGCCGGACTAATTCGCTTCAGATTCTTGTAAAAGACGTACGAACGCGGCGCATCCGTCAGGAAACGGGTCGTCCAGACGTCGCTGTAGTCAAAACGTCATCGCGACGTCAGAGAAATTTGCTCACCAAGCATTTGCTTGCCCAAAAACCGGTCGCCTCACGCTGGTAAGCGACGGCAACGGGCTTTTAAGACGGGGGCTACCTGAAAATTCGCTCAGATTTTTTTTTGCGTCGATAACGACTTAAGAGGAAAGCGACGCAAGGACCCCAAAAATGCATATGTGACAGGCATTTTTGGTCAGCGGTAGATTTTAAAATGTCTTATTGCTCGCGGAGTACCGCCACGCAATTTCAGCGCCGAAATTACGCGCGACTCCAACACGTTGGATAGAGCAAAAGCGTGGCGTTCGCGCAACAGCGGCGCAAATAGTGTTTTCACTTACCGCCACATTCGTAAATTTCGTTGCGAGGCCTTTTCGCTTGTGTATCTTGAAAACGCGCACGGGAATTCTTCGGCGCGCGTTCAGAAACAAGGTTCCACGTCACTGCTCATCGGCGGATGAGAACGGCTTTGGTTTGCCACTTGCGTCAAAGTTTTAATCCGTTCGACGCGCCGAGACAGTCTGGTGCAAAAAAAGGATCAAGTTCAGGAAGTTCGGCGCGCGGCAAAATTGATGCGCGGCGCCGGGAAAAGCCAAATACTGGCGATCAACAAAACCACAGGGCGAAAGCCCGCAAGTTATTCGAGGGGTGATGTCATGACAGGCGCAGAGACAGGGTCGGTGACCAAAGCTGGTGGCATTGGATGGGCGTCGTCCAGTGCAGGTTCGCGCGTCGCTGTAGCCCGTATCGCCGGTCAATCGGCCCCACTTTCATATAACATCCATTTCAGCCGTCAGATGTCCCGTACGGCACCTACCTTCGCAATCGGAATCCGAGGCGCTACTCCGCCACCTGCGGGCTGACGACGCAACGCTCCGCGATTCCTCGTCGAATGCCGCTCTGCATACCCTGACTACTCCGGCAGAGCCGGCATCTCAGAGACGACATCATTAGGCGAGTGTTGTTGCGTCCCGTTTCCGGCGTGTTGGCGGTCGTGCGGCCAAGCCGGGGCAACCGAGTCCGTCCCACCTTTTATCGGATCGAGAAGAATACAATGTCAAACGGGGAGCAGGAGAACTGGTTACGGGTTAAAGAGCGCTTGCGTGCAGACGTGGGTGACGACGTTTATTCGAGCTGGTTCGCGCGCATGGATCTGGAGGCAATTGAGGAGGGCGCGGTGCGTCTGTCCGTGCCGACCCGCTTCCTCAAAAGCTGGATTCAGTCGCACTATGCCGAGCGGGTCCTGGCCTGCTGGCAGGCCTAGGAAGAGAAAGTCACCCGCGTCGAGCTGGTCGTGCGCTCGGCAGTACTAAAATCTGCGATGCTGCCGAAGACCAAGCCGGACATCGGTCTGGCTGAAAATGGCGGCCGCCATCCGAATGGTAGCGGCCGGGCCTTGTCGGTTGGCGACCCGAGCGTGCATGAGGCGCTCGGCGGCTCCCCTCTCGACCCGCGTCTGACATTCGACACGTTCGTCGTTGGCCGGTCCAACACCCTCGCACATGCGGCCGCAAAACAGGTGGCAGGCGCCAAGCGCGGCGATGCGGTGATGTTTAATCCGCTCTACATTCACTCAGGCGTCGGCCTTGGCAAAACGCATCTGTTGCAGGCGGTAACATGGGCGGGCAATGCCGCAGGTGAACGCAAGGTGCTTTACCTGACGGCCGAGAAATTCATGTATGGCTTTGTCTCCGCGCTGCGCACCCAGACGGCTCTTGCGTTCAAGGAAGCGCTCCGCGGAATCGGCGTCCTGGTCATCGATGACTTGCAATTCCTGCAAGGCAAATCGACCCAGGCTGAATTCTGCCACACCCTCAATGCGCTGATCGACGCTGGCCGCCAGGTCGTCATCGCCTCCGACCGGCCGCCGTCGGACCTGGAAAGCCTCGATGATCGCGTACGTTCTCGACTGGCCGGCGGTCTGGTGGTCGAAATGGGCCCCCTCGGGGAAGAATTGCGGTTTGAAATTCTCAAAGCCCGGGTGATGGCGGCTCGGGCACACCATCCTGCCTTCGACGTGCCGCTGCCTGTGCTTGGCTACATTGCCAAGACTGTCACCCATAATGGCCGCGATCTTGAAGGTGCGCTCAACCGCCTGCTTGCCCATAACAAGCTCACCGGTCATGCCGTGACGCTGGAAATGGCCGAGCGCGAGGTGCGTGACCTGATCCGCCCGCAAGAGCCTAAACGAGTCAAGATCGAGGACATCCAGCGGGTTGTCGCGCGCCAATACAATGTCAGCCGCTCCGACCTCTTGTCGTCACGGCGGACTGCCAACGTGGTTCGACCCCGACAGGTGGCTATGTATCTTGCGAAAACCCTGACCCTGCGCTCGCTACCCGAGATTGGCCGACGCTTTGGCGGCCGTGATCACACCACAGTCCTGCATGCGGTGCGCAAGATCGAAGGCTTGGTCGGCAACGATATGGCGCTGGCCGAAGAAATCGAAATTCTTAAGCGGCAGTTGCAGGAATAGGCACCCTGCCGCCCGGCTGGCGAAGGCCCCGTTCCACCTACGGACGGGGCCTTTGGCTTTTGGGCTTTTGCGCTGCTTGTGGACGCCTGGGGATATGCCACCGGACCAAAAACGCACCCTTGCGAAAGACGCGCTCTTTCGCCACCTTTGCTGCCCGGCTTCGCATTCCGCGAATGCCGGCTTGCCGTTGCGCCTGGTTTTAGGATGCTTTTCGCAGGCGCCGAAGCGGGTCTCCCATGAAAGTAACTGTCGAGCGTTCAGAACTTTTGAAGTCGCTGGGTCACGTTCACCGCGTGGTCGAACGGCGCAACACCATTCCAATTCTCGCCAATGTCCTGGTGAAGGCCGATCGCGGCAAGTTGAGCCTCAAAGCCACTGACCTTGATCTTGAGGTCACCGACTCGACCGCGGCCGAGGTTTCGCCTGGCGGGTCGACCACGGTTCCGGCGCACATGTTTTACGAAATCGTGCGCAAGCTGCCGGAAGGCGCGCAGATCGTGCTCGAGGGTTCCGGAGACCGCGCGGTTCTTTCGCTGCGTGCAGGCCGTTCACGCTTCACCTTGCAGACCCTGCCGGAAAGCGATTTTCCCGATCTCGCTGCCGGCGAGATGAGCCATTCCTTCAAGCTCGCCGCCGCGGACCTCAAGCGCCTGATCGACAAGACCCAGTTTGCGATCTCGACTGAGGAGACGCGCTATTACCTGAACGGCATCTATCTGCATACAGCAGGTACGGCCAAAGCGGGGATGCTGCGCGCGGTGGCGACCGACGGACACCGTCTTGCCCAGGTGGAGTTGCCGCTTCCGCACGGCGCCGCCGGCATGCCGGGCATCATTGTGCCCCGCAAGACCGTGGGCGAAGTCCAGCGGCTGGTCGAAACTGGCGAAGGAGACGTCGCGGTTGAACTTTCTGCCGGCAAAATCCGATTTACGATCGGAAATGTGGTTCTTACGTCCAAGCTGATCGACGGCACTTTTCCCGATTACGCCCGGGTCATCCCGGCCAACAATGATAAGAGCCTGATCGTCGACAAAAAGGATTTCGAGGCGGCCGTGGACCGCGTCTCTACCGTGTCAAGCGAACGCGGCCGCGCGGTCAAACTCTCGATCACCGGCGGCCGGCTGGTATTGTCGGTGACCAATCCCGATTCAGGCAGCGCGACCGAAGAGATCGAGGTCGAATACGCTGCCGACCCGCTCGATATCGGGTTCAACTCGCGTTACTTGCTCGACATCGCCGCCCAGATCGAGGGCGAAGTTGCCGTGCTCAAGCTCGCCGACCCCGGCTCGCCCACGCTGATCCAGGACAATGATGCCAAAGGCGCGCTTTACGTGCTGATGCCAATGCGGGTGTGAGCTTCTCTCGATAAGCGAGAGGGTGGTATGGGTCGTCAATGACCGCCGCCTTCATTCAACGCCTGACTCTTACCAATTTCCGCAGCTATCACGCCGCGCAAATTGTGCTCGGGCGCGCGGCTCCTGTGGTTCTCACCGGCGCCAATGGAGCAGGCAAAACTAACCTGATCGAGGCAATCTCGTTGCTCGCACCGGGGCGCGGACTGCGCCGCGCCACCATGGAAGAACTCGCTTTCGCGGAGGGCGACGGCGCGTGGGCCGTCTCGGCCGAAGTTGAAGGTATGCTGGGGCTCGCCACACTTGGCACCGGCATCGATCCACCGGCGGGCGAAGAATCCGCGCCACTGCGGAAATGCCGCATTGACCGCGAGAGTGTCGGCTCGGCGACCGCTTTCGCCGACCACCTCCGCGTCGTGTGGCTGACGCCGGCCATGGATCCGTTGTTCAATGGCCCGGCGTCCGAGCGCCGGCGTTTCCTTGACCGGCTGGTGCTGGCTGTCGATGCGCAGCACTCAAGCCGCGTCGCCGCACTTGAGCGTTCCCTGCGGTCGCGCAATCGCCTTCTCGAAGACTCGCCCAACGATTCCCATTGGCTCGACGCAATAGAGCATGAAACAGCCGAAGTGGCGGTCGCGGTCGCGGCCGCACGCGCGGACGCGGTCAATCGGCTGTCAGCCACACTTGGTGCCTCGCGCAACGAGGCGCCGGAGTTTCCTCAGGCGAAAATCGCATTGCAGGGGTGGATGGAGCAGCTATTGCCCAACCACAGCGCGGTCGAGATTGAGGATCGTTATCGCGCGTTGTTGAAGGACAATCGCGCACGGGACGCCGCCGCGGGGCGCACGCTCGATGGCCCGCATTTGTCCGATTTCGCGGTCCGCCATGCCGGCAAGGATATTCCGGCCGCCGAGGCTTCGACCGGCGAGCAAAAGGCGCTGCTCATCCGCCTTGTGCTCGCGCATGCCGGCCTGATCAAGCAGATGACCGGCTTTGCGCCGCTGCTGTTACTTGACGAGGTGGTCGCGCATCTCGATCCCAAACGGCGCTCGGCGCTTTATAACACCCTCTCCTCGCTTGGTGCGCAAGTGTGGATGACCGGTGCTGACCCGGTGGCTTTTGGCGATATCGTCGGCCGCGCAAATTTATATGTGGTTCAAAGCGGCACCGTGGAACCGGCGGCGATGCGGCTCCCCGATTGAACACTCACATTTTATTAATCGAAATAGGATCAATTATACAAAAATAGGAACCATCCCCCAGCGATCGCCCTTATTCCTAGCGAGGCAAGTGCTGCAATGACAGATGCTGCAATCGATCGGGTCAAAAGCGAACTTATTCGCGCGTTCGACAAAACGCGCGCGGAGCTTGATCGGATTGAATTGCTGGTGGCGGGCCTTGCGGCATTCAGCAAGCCTATCCCCGACTACGAGCCACGGTTCAAGCACTTGCGAAGAGTAAGTCTTGCAGCGCGAGAATTATCCTCGGACTAACACTTCGCCCCAACACGCTCAGGTTTCGCCGAGCAAATCGCGCCGCTGTCGTTCAGAGGCGTCGGAATAACGGCGTAGTGCGTGCGCCTCAGTGAGCAGCCCGGTCACCTGCCGGCGCTCTAGGGAATCGACCACAGCCAGCGCTTCCGCCTCGTAACGATCGAAGGCAGAGATCGATTCCTGCGCGGTCATCTGCGGCAATAACATGTGATCAGCGTGGTGGAGGATGCTGCGTACCGACGCGGTGGCGGCAAGTTCGGCGGCGTGTGCTTCCGCCACGATCACCATGCCGGCATAGCGGCCATCCTCGTCGACCGCGATAACCTGATTGGTCGACCCAAGCGGAAATTCTTCACGGAATACGGCAACCGGCGTTTCCGCTGGCGTGGTTCGCACGTCCGATCGCATCATGCGGGCGACTGTCAGATCGCGGATCCAGCCGACATCGGCAGCGCTGCGGATACTCTCGCCGCGGAGATGGAAGCGCCACGTCGCGAAGGAATAGCCGAAGAATTCGCGCGTCACCTGCATGGCGATTATCGCGGCAATCAGCACCGCGGTGGTCAGCCACAGGTCGCCGGTCGTTTCCAGGGCGATAAAGGTCATAGTCAGCGGGCCGCCGATCACAGAGACCGACAGCGCGCACATGCCGATGATCGCGTATGAATCCGGATCGATATGCAGCCCCGGCCAGGCGGCAACGAGCCCAAACGCGAATAGTTGGCCGCCGAGGGCACCGAGAAGCAGCGACGCAAAGAACAAGCCGCCGCGAAAGCCGGAGCCAAGCGAGACGACAGAAGCGAGCGTCTTCAATACAAAGATCAGCGCGATTGTCGCAAGCGGGAGCTTGAAGATGCCCGTCAGGTGCAAAGCTCCATGACCGGATGACATCACCTGTGGAGAGAGGATCGCCATCAATCCGACTAGCGCGCCGCCTATCATCGGGCGTAGCGCCGGTCTCACCTTGAATCGCGTGAATGCAAGATCGCAGGCGGCGACGCCACGCATGATTAGAATGCCAAACGCGGCTGCGAGCACACCGACGAAAGCGGCGGTCACGACATCGTGGACGGCAAGATTGGAGACCACGCCGGTCTCAATGCCCAGCCGGTCTGGCGTGAACGCCCGTGCGGTCAAATAGCCCACCAGGGATGCCATCCCGACGGGAGCCAGCGAAGCTATAGAATAACTGCCGATGACCAATTCGAAGCCATAGAACGCGCCACTCAAGGGGGCGCCAAAGGCGCCCGCGATCGCGGCAGCAGCGCCACAGCCGACCAGCACCCGCATGTCGCTCCGTCGCAGACGAAACGCGCGTCCGATTGCCGAAGCGATGCCGCTGGCGAGTTGGGTGTAGCCGGCTTCCAGGCCGACTGAGGCGCCGATGCCGCTCGACCAAACAGTCTGTGCCGCCACGATCAGGCTGCCGCGCATCGACATGCGGCCACCATGGAGCGCGTTGGCTTCAATCGGGTCGACTTCGGTGCCGCGCCGCCGCGTCACGTAAGCCGTGACGAGGCCAAAGAGCAGGCCGCCGATGCAAGGCGTCAAGAATGCATAGAGCGGATCAAGAGAAACGCGGCCGGAAAGCCGCTCGCCCGGATCGAGGCCGAAAAAAACCTGATGCATGAGCCCGACCGCTTCGCCCATGGCGGCAACTGCCAAGCCGGCAATCGCGCCGATGACCACAGCGAGCACGATCACGCTCGATTCCCGTGCACGCACGACCGCGCGCAGACGGTGCGGTACTTCGAGCTGGCGTGGGAACAAACGCATGCGGGGCGATCAATGAGGGTGGCAACGCTGTCCGCTTAAATGCCATGACGCCGCCAGGTGCAAGCAATGGTTTCAAAGCGCCAAACGCTGCTTCAAATCGGGTCGTTCGCGACGCGTTTTGCAGACCTGATTCGGACTAAAAATGAGCCGAAAAAAGTGGGGATTTCTATACCCAGTCCTCTTTAAATAATGCTGCTAGATCAACATATTAAGCTCACCGACTTTGCCCTGTACGGAACCCTATTTTCGTGCCACACAAACTGTCTGTTCCGACTCAATTTTCTGCGCGTCCCGAAGGTGCCGCCAATGGTTGAACCGGCCCGCAAAAACCCGTCCGACTACGGTGCAGAGTCGATCAAGGTCCTCAAAGGCCTCGACGCCGTGCGCAAGCGGCCGGGCATGTATATTGGCGATACCGATGACGGCTCAGGCCTCCATCATATGGTCTATGAGGCGGTGGACAATGCCATCGACGAAGCCCTTGCCGGATTCGCCACTGAAGTAGCCGTCACGCTCAATCCGGACGGCTCCTGCACGGTCCGTGATAATGGCCGCGGCATCCCCACCGGTATCCATAAAGGCGAAGGCGTGTCGGCAGCCGAGGTCATCATGACCCAGTTGCACGCGGGCGGAAAATTCGACCAGAACGCCTACAAGGTGTCCGGCGGACTGCATGGCGTCGGCGTGTCGGTGGTGAACGCGCTCTCGAGTTGGCTCAAGCTGACCATCTGGCGCGACGGCAAGGAGCACTTCATGGAGTTCCGCGATGGCGTCGCGGCAGCTCCGCTGAAAGCGACCGGCGATGCAAAAGGCAAGCGCGGCACAGAAGTGACCTTCCTGCCCTCGGTGAAAACATTCACGATGGTGGAGTTCGACTTCGCGACGCTCGAACATCGTTTGCGTGAGCTCGCATTCCTGAATTCCGGCGTGTCGATTATCCTCGCCGACCGGCGGCATGCGGTCGAAAAGCGCGAGGAGATGAAATACGAGGGCGGCGTTGAGGCTTTCGTGAAATTCCTCGACCGCAACAAGAAATCGCTGATCCCCGCTCCGGTGATGATCAAGGCCGAGCGCGAAGGCATTACGGTCGAATGTGCGCTGTGGTGGAACGACAGCTACCACGAGAGCGTGCTTTGTTTTACCAACAACATCCCGCAGCGCGACGGCGGTACCCACCTTGCCGGTTTCCGTGGCGCGCTCACGCGCCAGATTACGCAATACGCCGAGACTATCGGTACCTCGCACAAGGAGAAGGTCGCGCTCACCGGCGACGATTGCCGCGAGGGATTAACTGCCGTGCTGTCCTGCAAAGTGCCGGATCCCAAGTTCTCCTCACAGACCAAAGACAAGTTGGTCTCCTCCGAAGTGCGGCCAGTGGTCGAGAACGTCATCAACCAGGCTTTGCAAGACTGGTTCGAAATACATCCTGCCGAAGCAAAGGTGATTGTTGGCAAGGTGGTGGAGGCCGCCGCCGCCCGCGAAGCTGCGCGCAAGGCGCGCGAATTGACCCGCCGCAAGGGTGCGCTCGACGTGTCTTCGCTGCCGGGCAAGCTCGCCGACTGTCAGGAGCGCGATCCCGCCAAATCCGAACTGTTCATCGTCGAGGGCGACAGCGCCGGCGGTTCGGCCAAACAGGGCCGCAATCGCGAATTCCAGGCGGTCCTGCCGCTGCGCGGCAAGATTTTGAACGTGGAGCGCGCGCGCCTGGACAAGATGCTGTCGAGCCAGGAAATCGGTACGCTCATCACCGCGCTCGGAACCGGGATTAGCGACGAGTTCAACCCGGAAAAGCTGCGTTACCACAAGATCATCATCATGACAGACGCTGACGTGGACGGCGCTCATATCCGCACGCTGCTGCTGACCTTCTTTTTCCGCCAGATGCCGGCGTTGATCGATCGCGGCAATCTCTTTATCGCACAGCCGCCGCTGTACAAGGTCGCGCGCGGCAAGTCCGAACAATACTTGAAGGACGAGCGCGCGCTGGAAGATTATTTGATCGCTACCGGTATCGAGGATGCGGTGTTGCGGCTCGCGTCAGGCGAGGAGCGCGCGAGGGCCGATCTGCGCAAGCTCGTGGAAGAGGCGCGGCAGATCCGGAACATCCTGTCAGGTCTGCACAGTCGTTATAACCGCAAGGTCATCGAACAGGCCGCGATTGCCGGCGTGCTCAACCCGGCCGTCACTGAAGATACGAAAAAAGGCGCCGCCGCAGCCGCCTATATCGGCAAGCGGCTGGACGCGCTGGAAGAAGAAACCGAGCGCGGCTGGCAGGGCACCTTCGACGATGCGGGCTTTCATTTCGAGCGCACAGTGCGCGGCGTCAAGGAAGCCGCTGTCATCGACCAGGCGTTGCTCGGCTCAGCCGACGCGCGCAAGCTCGATGAATATGCGCCTTCGCTGCAGGCGGTCTTCCCGCGCCCAACGCCACCCGCCATGCTCCGCCGCAAGGACGAAACAATCGCGATTCATGGACCGGTCGGCCTGTTCGAGGCAGTGACCGGCGCCGGACGCAAGGGCGTCTCCCTTCAGCGCTACAAGGGTCTGGGCGAGATGAATCCCGAGCAGCTTTGGGAAACCACGCTCGACACGAATGCGCGATCGCTCTTGCAGGTCAAAGTGAAGGAAGGCGAGGACGCCGACAACATCTTCACTGAGTTGATGGGCGAACTGGTCGAGCCGCGCCGGCTATTCATTGAGCAGAACGCGCTGGCCGCGAGCGTCGATATCTGACGTCGCGCCGGCCGGCACTCAATCCGGCTCAGCTGCAAATTTTCTCGACGCCCCGGACCCAGCCGCCCCGACCATCCGGGACCGGCACTTCCTTCCAGTAGCAGCCTCCGTAGACGCCGTAGTAGCCGTAGCAGCCACCAAGAGCGCAGCCACGCGTCCAGGGAAGATAGCCGATGTAGCTCATCGCCACGTTGTAGGTGTTTGGACCGATGAGGTTCTCGCAGTCGCCGCAATAGGGGACCTGTTCAACAACGCGAATGCCGGGCCCGTAACGTTCGCCGCGGCGGCAGCAATCGCTGCCGTACCAGACATGCGAGCGCCAGCCGTAAGAGCGGTAGGGATAAAGATCGGCGGCATTGGCGGAGCCGCCGAGCGATGCAAACAAGCCTAACGCCAGTATTGCCAACACGATGTTACGCATGGGTGGCACCCTGCTGAAGTTCAGACCGATAGCAATAATAGCCGGAAACCCCCGGCAGGTAGTGGGAGAATTCCGGCATGGTTATCGGGGGTCGTTAGTCACGACGTCAGCCTGGCGCCTATGGTCAGCCCGATAACCAGCGCGCCGAGGAACAGCACCAGGAAAATGCCGAACAGCCATTGCGCGATTGTGGCGGATGCGGCTTCGACATCGGTGAAGCCGAAAATGCCCGCGATGACCGCAATAATCAGGAAAATGACGGCCCATTTAAGCATTGGTGGCACTCCTTCCGGTTTTCGCCCCAATAATGAGCGAGCGGACGCCAGGTTCCATTGCTAGGGCGCGGGCCTTGCGGCGCGGGATCGTGGGTCGCGCGGTAGCCAGTGACCGCCATCCACGCGCGACAGGAAATCGCCGACCACCTGATTGAACAGGCCGGGTTCTTCAAGATTCACCGCGTGGCCGGTTTTTGGAAAAACCGCGAGTCCCGATGCGGGGATTGCATCCTTCAGAAACAATCCCGGCTCAATACATCGCTCGTCCTCGTCGCCGACCACGATGAGCGCTGGCGTCGGCAGTTTCCGGATTTCTGTCTCAAAATCGTAGAGCGAGGGCCGCGCCCCCTGGAAGCCGCGCGACATATGCGCAGAGCCTTGCGCGTCGTGCTCGGCAAGCTGTTTCATAAATTCAGCAAATCCGCGCGGATCTTTGAGCTCGAAAGGGATGCGGCTCGGGCCGTGGCCGTACGTTTGCGCCACTGCGACGGAACCCTCATGCTCGAATTGCATGGCGAGATCGCGCGAACGCTTGTGAAATTCTTCCGTGTACCAACGTTCGCTGCCCGATCCGGCGCCGGCAAGCACCAGCGAACGCACCCGTCCCGTATAATTCAGCGCGACCTGCAACACTGTGTAGCCTCCCATCGACAGACCGATGAGATGCGCGCGATCGACTTTGAGATGAGCGAGCACCGCGACCGCATCGCGCATGACATGCAGGTAGCTGTAAGCGGCGGGATCCGCCGGCACGTCGGAAGGCTTGTAGCCACGAGCGGCATAGGTGATGCAGCGATATCGCTTGCCGAACTCGCGCAACTGCAATTCCCAGCTGCGATGGTCGCCGGCGAACTCGTGCACGAACAGAATCGGCGTACCCTGCCCTACTTCTTCATAGTGGAGTTTCACTTTGTCGGGCGTGACCACGTAAGGCATTGCAAGTCAACTCTGTGTCCGTCCCTGGATCTTCATTGCAATGCGGACCAATTCCGCAATATTGCGGGCGCCGATCCGCTCCATCACCCAGGCGCGATGGTTCTCAACGGTCTTGGGGCTGATATTAAGCTGCGATCCAATTTCCTTGTTCGACAAGCCTGCTACCGCGAGTTCCATCACCTGGAGTTGCCGGGCTGAGAGGGTATTGAAGCGGGATTGAAGCTCTTCCAGTTCGACCGCGTCTATCTCAGGCTGCCTTTTGTTATCAAGCGCATTTCGGATGCTGGCAAGCAGACGGGCTTCATCGAACGGCTTCTCGATGAAATCGAACGCGCCGACCTTGATGGCAGCAACGGCCATATCAACATCGCCGTGGCCAGTGATCAGGATGACCGGGATCGCTTGACCCGCGCTCTTGAGATGGTTCACCAGATCGAGCCCGGACAGTCCAGGCATTCGTACATCCGAAACCACACAATCGAATCGCTTTCCGCCCTTCGTCGCGGCCAGGAACTCTCTCGCAGACGCAAAGCAGGAGTTCTCAACGCTCTGACGGGCGAAATAGAGACGCAGCGAGTCGAGCACCGCTTCGTCGTCATCGATGACTGCGATGTGGATGGGCGCGCTCATGCTTGGGCAGTCTTTGCTATGGGCAGCGTAAAGTGGACGGCGGCGCCCTGCGATCCGTCGTCGAGCCACAACTTGCCGCCGTGGGCTTCGACGATTGATCGGCACAGCGGCAAGCCGATGCCAAGACCTTCGGACTTGCTGGATGAGAGCGGCAAAAACGCATTTTCAGGTAGCTGGACCGGAAATCCAGGTCCGGAATCCACCACCCGCACTTCGACAAAATCAGTGTCGAAGATCTTTGCCTCGATCAGGATTGTTCCGCGCAGGCTGCCGCTTTCGCCGATCGCCTCGATTGCATTGCGCACCAGGTTGATCAGGACCTGTTCGATCTGCAGCAGGTCGGCCATGACGCGCGGCAGGCCAGGGGCTATGGCGGTCCGGGCGGTGACGTGCATACGATCGAGATCGGGCTGACACAGCTCGAGTGTCTCTTCCACGATCCGTTCGAACCTGCACGGAGCACGATTGCTGCGGTCGAGCCGAACCAGGGCACGCAGGTGCCGGACGACTTCGGCCGCACGTTCGACCTGCGCCACAGCCTTTTTTGCCGTTTCGGCAACCGTGACGACATCGACCGGCGCCGCGCTCATCGCATCGTTGACCAAGCGCGTGTAGGTGCCTGCCGCCATCAAGGGCTGATTGAGTTCGTGGGCGACCGCCGCGGCAAGTTCGCCCATACTGCCAAGCCGGGCGAGGCGTGAAAGCGAATCCTGCTGCAGGCGCAATTGCGCCTCCGTGCGCCTGCGCTCTGTAACCAGCTCGCCGGCAACGAGGCCGGTCATTGCAAGAACGAGCATCAAGGCCTGAAAGGCGGTGACGTTGAATGTCGTGGCCGCAAAAAGCTGAATACCGACGATCAGGCCAAGCTGCGTGACCAGAATGCCAACACTGACGCCTTCCGAACCGGTGCGCACGGCAAGCCAGACAATCGGCAGAAAAAGAACATAGAACAGCTGAAACTGCTGCTCGTCCGCCAGACCGAAGACCACGGCCAAGGCTAGGCCGATCGCGATAAACTGCAGCAGAGTTTCCGTCGTCATCGGCAGAATGCGCCGGCGCGTCAATGCGAACAACGTAACCGGAGCGATTACTGTGATGCCGATGACATCGCCCACCCAGTAGCGCAGCGTCGCCGCCGGAAAATCTGCCATCGGCAACAGGCCTGCGGCGATCGTCAGGCTCACATAGCTGGCCGCGACGACCGCTGCGCTCACGACTGCGACGAGGAGCAGCAGAACAAGATCCTGCATCGAGGCAAGCGTGGGATCAAAACGCAACTTCGGGCGCAGCAAAAATGCCACCGCAAGCGAATAGCCGCCGCCGACCAGCACCGAAGCAAGGATTTCGATGTGCCAAGACATTGCAAACTGCTGATTGAGAAAATCGGCGAGCAACGGGCTGATCAGCAAAAATGGAATCATCCGCAGACCGAACAGTAGAAGCAGGACAAAACTCAAGCCGGTACCGGGATTCCAGGGCGTGATCCCGAGTTGGGCGTATGGCTCGATGAAGCTGATCCAATCGAGCACCGCATAGGCGGCAAGATAGACAAGCCCGACGATCATCTTGTGAGCGTCGAAAACGCGCGGGAAGACCATCGCTCGCAATCGCTCCGCGTGAATCGTGCTTGTCATTGATTTTAAACCTTCCCGGCGTCGGCACCCCGGATATTAGTCCCTAAGTGATAATACCCAAGTGTACCAACCCGGGTAATCATCCTGAATTGTGGGTGACTCCCCCGCTCCTATTCTGCCGTAATGAGCGCCCCGAATTGCGCGCTTTGCGGACAGGATCGTGCCGAACCGACATCCATTGACGCTGCAGTCCCAAGGCCGCCGGGCGGATGTTCGAGCACCGCACTTCGGCACCGGCAGCCTATTGCACAAGCTGCGTGGTGCCGGCCGAGAGAGCAGCCAGGCAGGCGCGCGGATTTCGCTGAGTTCGGTCCTGTTCAACTGGGCGGGGCTCGTAGCGCTCTGGGCGCTACCCTACCTCACGCTACTCGACCATCTGCGACCGGATGCGGCGCGTTCCGAGATCCTGCAATGGTCGCTGCTCATTGTCGGCACGCTTGGGCTCGTCAGTCTCCTCTATAGCGCCTGGAAGGAAACGCTCGACCCCGAATGGCGGGCAAAGCACGGCTTCCCGCCGCGCAAGCGCCGCCGCTCGCACGAAAACACCGCCTGATCAAATTTTATATGGATCGTGAATGACCGAATTATTGGACGGCATCGGCATCATCAATACGCAACCCCAGTTCTGGATATCCGTTCTTCAAATTATCTGGGTCAACGTATTGCTGTCAGGCGACAACGCAATCGTCATTGCGCTTGCCTGCCGAAGCCTGCCGCAGAAGCAGCGTTTCATGGGAATGGTCCTCGGCACGGGGGTGGCGCTTCTGTTGCGCCTGATCTTCGCAACGATTGTATTGACGTTGATGCAGCTCTCCTACGTCAAGATCGTCGGCGGCCTCGCGCTCTTATGGATCGCGGTCAAATTGCTCATGCCCGGCGAAGGCTCGGACGGCAGTCACACCTCATCCCACAGTCTATGGCGGGCGGTAAAGCTCATTGCCGTTGCCGACGTGGTGATGAGCCTCGACAACGTCATTGCGGTGGCGGCGGTTGCCGATGGAAGTATCGCGCTGCTCGTGTTCGGGCTTGGTATAAGCATCCCGTTGATCGTGGCTGGCGCAAACATCCTCATGGCCCTGCTCAACTACTTCCCGCTCATCATCTGGGCCGGCGCCGGTTTGCTGGGATGGATCGCGGGCGAGGTCATCGCCAGCGACCCCGCTGTTACCGACTACGCTGCATCCTTCGGCCCCGGCACGGCCGAAAAAGTAAAACTCATCGCGTCAATCGCGGGTATGGCCGGCACGATAGGCTTCTGTCTCATCAACCGCGCGCGGGACCGCGCGCCGCGACTCGAGCCATCAGAATAGATCCAGATATTCCTTCTGCTCCCACGGAGTGACCTCAAGCTGGGGCCGGTCACCTGTCTCTTTCTTGAAACGCTCCAGCTCGGCCGCCTTGATGTGTGTGTAGTAGTCGATGAACCCCGCACCGAAACCGGCGCGCAAGGCATCGTCGGCACGTAACGCCACCAAAGCCTCACTCAGGTCTTTCGGCAACAGCGCGGCAGCAACTTCATACGGCGTGTCGGCGGAAGGGCCCGGATCGAGTCTGCGCGCAATGCCGTCGAGCCCGGAATAAATCTGCGACGCCACATAGAGGTAAGGATTGGCCGCAGGTTCGCCGACCCGGTTTTCCAGACGCGTTGCGGGATCGCCGGGCTGGCCGAGCACACGGATCATCACGCCGCGATTGTCGCGGGCCCAGATGGCGCGATCGGGTGCAAGCGAATAAGGCCGGTAGCGTTTGTAACCGTTAATCGTCGGCGTCGTAACGGCAGCTGCGGCGCGTGCGTGCGCAAGCAGACCGCCCAGGTAGTATCTGCCGACGGTCGAAAGCACATCGGGGTGGTCGAAGGCGAAGGCGTTACGTCCGGTTTTGGTTTCGGCCAGCGACTGGTGCAGATGCCAGCCGCTCGACATCACGTTTGGCAGCGCCGGCCGGCACATGAAGCTCGCCAGCAATCCATGCCGGCGTGCGATCTGTTTGACCGCCGCGCGAAACAGCACCATCGTGTCGCCGCTGTCCAACCCTCGTTGCGGCCGGAAGGTGAACTCGCACTGGCTGGGGCCGAGCTCGATTTCGACCGAGCGCAATGGCAGGCCGAGTTGCTCGAGGCCGCGACGCAATATTTCGACCGCCGGGTCCAGCATGTCGAAGCGCGACTCGGTGAGGTATTGATGCCCTTGCGTCAGCAGGCTGACGTCCGGCGCTTCCGGTGGCCAGGTCGCGTCGGTTGGCGCAAGCCGCGGGTTTTCCAGCTTGAACAGGTGGAATTCGACTTCCAGCCCGGCGACAAAATCAAACCCGGCCTTGGCAAGCGTCGCGAGTGCGTCGCGACAGCGCGCCCGGGCCGAGTAAGGCACGGGTTGGCCATTGGTGAAATAAATATCGCACAGTAGCCACCCGGTCTTGTTCGCCCATGGCAAGACCCGGAATGTTGACGGGTCGGCCACCATGATGAAATCACCGCCGCCCTGCATCTCCGTCATTGCAAAACCGCCGCCGGGCGTGAAAACCGGATAGACGGTGCGGTGAGCGGTGTCCTTCGCCAGCAGCGTCGTCGTCATGGAGACGCCCGCCCGCATCGCATGCGGGGCCTCCGACGCGAGCAAAGTCTTGCCGCGCAGGACACCGTGCTGGTCGGCAAAAGAAAAGCGCACAACCTCGAGCTTTTCTTTCTTGATGATGCCTTCAACCTGCGCAGCGGCCTTCGACTGGGCGTCGCTCCACAGCCCGTGCTGATCGACGAAGCTGGCAGATTTACGCGAACGCGGAGGCATTACGGCCTAGTGCCCGTTTGTCCAGCTCGCGGCGCGGCGTTTGCTCGTTTCACTCTTCTGCCAATAACCCTGCCAATCGTCGGCCGGACCGATGCCGTCAATCGCCGCCGGCCCCGTGATGCTGGCGGCGCGCGCGTGATCGAGGACCATGATCGGCTTTTCCCCTTTGCCCGCCTGCTCGATGGCCTGCCGCAGAAGTTTGCGATAGGCGCTGATCGCCTTGTCGGACGTACCGAGATGTTCGCTGGTGCGATCCTGGATCGCACCCATCGACTCGCAGGCCCACTGGTCGTGCACGTTGATGTCGGCACCCATGCCTGTAAAGGTCTCGTGCTCCTGCTCGTGCGGGTCAAAACCGTAGTCGTTGCTCTTGTTCTTGTTCGGAATGTAATCAGGCAACTGATAGAGCGCGAGACGCTGACGGCGCATTTCGTCCTTGTCGACTGGCGTGCCGAAACTCGTGAAGATCGCGTACCAGTAGTGCCTGGTATCGTCGATCGGCACGTGCCACTGCGTGATGGTCATCTCACGGCTCATCGGAATGATGAACGCATTGGGAAACATCAGATTGGTGACGCGCACGTGAGTGCTCGCATCGCTGATCTGCCGCAATGTGACAAGCCTGAAGCCGAATTCTGTCGGTTCGACCTCAATGCGCGGGCGTGTGAATTCACGCATGATACGCGACATCGGCATGTCGGAATCGCGAGACGTGTCGCGGAATAATTTTCCGTACGCCTCGCTCGGATCTTCATCGTGGAAGAAGCGATGCAGAAAAGATGTATGAACCGGGTCGATGCCGACTTCGAGCGACTGTAGCCAGTTGCACTCGATCATGCCCTTGAAGGCGAAGGTGTGGCTCTCCGGCGCAACAAAGCAGTCAAAATGCGGGAGCGCGGGCGGTTCGCCCGGTCCGAGATAGGCAAACAGAATCCCGCTCTTCTCCACCACAGGATAGGATTTTTGCCTGACATTGGCGCAGAGATTGCTGTCGGCGGGCTCAGCCGGCGTCTCGAGACATTTGCCGTGCACATCAAATAGCCAGCCGTGAAACGCGCAGCGCAGGCCGCCGTCTTCGAGCCGCCCATAAGCGAGGTCGGTGCCGCGGTGCGGGCAACGGCGGCCAAGAAGCCCGTAACGGCCCTTCTCGTCCTTGAAAATCACCAGGTCTTCGCCGAACAACCGCACGGGCTTCACCGGACGATTGCCAGAAAGCTCGTCGACCAGTGCCGCAGGCTGCCAATAGCGCCGCATCAGGCCGCCGGCCGGCGTTCCGGGCCCGGTTCGTGTGATGAGATCGTTCTGCTCTGCACTCAACATCGGCATCCGTCTCCCTGGACGGTGCCAACCTTATACGATGTCCATGACTGACCGGAAGGCGCGCGCAAGGTCTGCAAACGAAGCGGCCGGCGCAAGGGCCGGCCGCAAGATGGAAATCTTCCGAGCCCAGGACTAACGCGCGGCCCAACCCATATCCGTGCGGCGGCGCCAGGCGGTCTGCCGCAGGCCCAACATGCGTTGCGCGGCGGTTTTCGCTTCGGCCCGGCTGGTGGCCGCGCAAGTGCGATACTCAAGATCGGAGACCCGCGACACCAGCGGCTGTTTGCGGAAAAGGCGGCTGAACGCGCTGGCGTTGCCGTTGAGCTTCAAGTCAGCAAGCGCATTCGCGACGTTGCCGGAGTGGCCGAACGCAATGACCCGCCCGGTCATCGTATGGCGGACTTCATAAACTCCGGGGCCGATTGGCGCTTCGACGTGTTCGCCGCTATGCGCATCGGGAAATCGCTTCCAACTGCTCCAGGTTTGCACCATAAAAATTCCCTCAATATCCCTCAAAAAAACAGCGCACCGAGAACGCGACAACTAACCAATAGTTCCGCCCGGTCAACTGGTGCTGTTGATAAATAGGTAATCGTGGCCGCATTTTGAAGGAGCGGCGAAACACCTATTCCCGCTTGGCAGCAAGGTTACCAGTGAAAGTTAATGCCCTGGCAGCACAAGCACTTTCGGCTTTGCCGGGAGGGCCGTCTTGGATACTACCATTGAGGGTATTTCCGCGACCTCCACCTCCCACTCCTGGCGCACACGTTGCAGAAAGCCATCAAGCGTGTAGGTGCTGAAATAGTGCATGGGAATCATGAGCGGCGCCTTGAGTGCATGCAGCACTTCGATCATGCCGTCGATATCGAGCGTGTAGGACCCGTCCACCGGCACCAGCACCACATCAACGCGGCCGATCTCATTGAGCTGCTGTTGAGTGAGCGTGTGATGCAAATGCCCGAGATGGGCAATGCACAGGTTGGCGACCTCGAAGACGAAGATCGAATTGCCGTGCCGTTCGGTGCCGCCTTCAAATGTCCGGATATTGGTCGGCACATTGCGCACGCGCACGTCCTTGTATTGCAGGTCGATGCGCGCAGGTTTTTCATCGTCGGCCCAACCGTGCAGCACGTATTTGATGCCGGAATCGGGTGACAGTGTGTAATGAGTCGAGTGCGCGTGATTCATCGTCGCAATATCGGGCAGCACGGTTGGTCTAACGTAGTCGTTGTAGTCGGTGGCGATACGCACCAGCTGCGGGCTTTCAATCAGAAAGGTCGAATGGCCGACATAGCTGATGCGAATCTGATCGCGCTCAAGCGCAGCAAGACGAACTGCGGCGGGCTGAACGTAAGGTGGCCTGACCGCAATCAGGCCGGGGCAACTTTGCGTCATTTCCGGCTTGGCTGGCGGTGCCGCGCCTTGCGCGGCGGCCGACGTTGCCGCTGCACTCGCCCACACCGTCGCCGCGAATATTCTCAGACAGGCATTGTACATGGGATGATCCGTGCCGCTCTTGAACGGCACAAATCTGACATGCTTTGATATCGCTCGCTACCGCCTCACGTGTAAATGAACAGCGGCGCCCGAAGGCGCCGCTGTTCATTGTCCATACGTGGTGATCGTTCAGAACTGTTCGAAATAGCGGCGGTCGCGCATCGACACAATGATGCCTTTCGGCGTCACCACCAGCCAGCGGCCATCCTGCCGTTTGATCTGCTCGACCGGGCCAAGGCCAGGCAATGGTGCCCCCGGCACGACCTGGTAAACGTCGCCGTGCCCTTGCACATAAATGAAGCCGTCACGAGCTTCGCGAATCGACCAATCCGTCACGATCCGCAATCGCGATGACAGTAAATCGGCAGCTATGGGTGCAGAGCGCACCGCCGGTGGAACTGCTTGCGACGGCGCGACTGAGCCAGTGGCGTCCGCGCCCTCGCGACCAAGGCGTTCGCTGATTTTTGCGATCTGGCTATTGGCCGATTTGTTGGCGGCGTCGAGGCTCGCCTTGAGACCGGTAATTTCCCTGGCAAGACGAGTGACCGATTGCTGTGTCGCCTTGTTCTCTTCCGCTGAGACATCGACCGCCTTCGGCCCGGAGAAACCACCTGTTGTCGCCGCGCCGACGACCGCTCCAAAAGCGGCCGCGATCGCAACCGAAGCAGCGAGCAGAGCGTGACGTCGGTGGCGTGGGCGCAACACGAAACGCGGGCGCTTCGGCCCTTCAATCTGTGGAATGGGAGTCACGCCTTCGGGAGCGATATTGGTGACAGAGACCTCATCTGGAGCGGGCATGGGTTGGGCGGGCGTTTCTACCGCCGGTTCGTCGCCACTCTCTATTCTTGCCGGCGAGATCGATGGCGACTCGGTGACCGGCAATTCAATTGTGGACTTGGCTCGCTCCGACGCACTCTCTGAATCGGCCATGGCTCGACGTCCTCAATCGGTTGTTCACCAATCGGTAACCACGTTCGGGTTACCAATTGGTTACCAATCCTCGACGTCGAGCCGTTTAAACGGCGAGTCCGTTCTCGGCCGCGCGTGCCTTCAATGATACCGCCGGCCGCGCGCCGATGTGTTGAATGACTTCGGCCGCCGCAAGCGCGCCCAAACGCGCAGCCGTCCGATGATCTTTTCCGCGCGCCAGACCGACCAAAAAGCCGGCGGCAAATAAATCGCCGGCGCCGGTAACATCGGTCACCTGCTCGACCGGCTCCGCCGCGACCGTCTCCATCGCGTCTTTGCTGATGACGACGCAGCCTTTTTCACTGCGCGTGACCACCGCAAGCTTCGCTTCGCCGCGCAATGCGTTTGCGGCGCCGTCGAAATCGGCAGTCTCATAGAGACTGTGCAGCTCGCGTTCATTGGCAAACACGATATCAACGACGCCCTTGCGGATCAGGTCAAGAAATTCCGCGCGATAGCGGTCGACGCAGAAAGCATCCGACAACGTCAGCGCGACGCGACGACCGGACTTGTGCGCAATTCCTGCCGCCTTGACAAAGGCTTCCTTCGCCTGGGGTGGATCCCACAAATAGCCCTCGAGATAGGTCACAGCGGCACTTGCGACCTGAGCTTCATCGATGTCGGCTGGTTTCAGGTCCTGAGCGGCGCCCAGATACGTATTCATGGTGCGCTCGCCGTCCGGCGTCACCATGATATAGCAACGCGCCGTCGAAGGGCCGCTGCTGGCCGGCTTGGTATCGAATGCGACGTTAGCGGCGCGGATATCGTGCGCGAAGGTGCGGCCGAGCTCGTCATCCTTGACCTTGCCGGCAAAGGCCGCGCGCGCGCCGAAGCTGGCGACGCCGACAATAGTGTTGGCAGCCGACCCGCCCGAACTTTCCACAGCCGGTCCCATCGCCGCATAGATTGCCTGCGCGCGCGCCTCGTCGATCAGCGCCATGGTGCCCTTGTGCATGCCCTGCGCCACCAGGAAATCGTCCTCGGCGCGGGCAATGACGTCGACGATGGCGTTACCGATTCCGAGCACGTCGTAGCGAAGCGTGGTCATGCGTACCCTCGTTGTTGGCGCGCGCACTATATCGGCGGAATGCGCTGCGGCAAGCGCGGGCATATTGCGAGTGACGGGCGTGCGCCCACAGGCTTACAGTGGCGCGAGGGAATCACCTATGGCGTTGGCGCGCGATATCACCACCGTTGGCGGCGGCACACTGGTGTCGCGGCTGTTGGCCTATCTGCGCGACGCCTGGATTGCGGCACTGTTGGGCGCCGGGCCTTACTCGGAAGCTTTCTTTGCCGTGTTGCAGGTGGTGAATTTTTTTCGTCGCTTGCTGTCGGAGGGTGCGCTCAACAGCGCGTTCGTACCGATCTGGCTCAAGTTACGCCGCGACGATGAAGGGACGGCCAGTGCGGACCGCTTCACCCGGCGCGTTCTGCTGACGATGTTCTGCATTGGCGGCATCATGGCGCTGCTCATTGTCTTCTTCGCGCCAGCCGTCATCGCCATCATCGCCCCGGGATTCGACCGCGAGCGCCGGTCGCTGGCGGCCTTCTTGCTGTTCATGGTCGCGCCCTACATCGTTCTGGTCGGGCTGGTGGCGGTCATTGCTGCCGCGCTCAACGCCGAAAATCGTGTCGGCGCGGTCGCGGTCAGCACGGTCATGTTCAATCTGGTGATGGTAATCGTTCTGGCGCTTGTCGTGCTGCCGAACGGAAACGTGGGGCAATTCTATACGACCGCCTGGCTCGCGTTCTCCGTCAGCATCGCCGGATTGATCCAGCTTGGGCTAACGGTGACGGTCTGGCTGTGGACCGGCAACCGGTGGCAGCGCGCCCACACCTATGTGTCCGGTCAAACAGAAGCGTTTTTCAAGCGTGTCTTCCCAGGCCTGATCGCGACCGGTATTCCGCAACTGAAGCTGATAGCGGCAACCGCGATCGCTTCAATCTCTCCTGCGGCGGTGTCGTGGCTCTACTATGCCAATCGGCTGTATGAATTGCCGCTAGGCGTTGCCTCAGTCGCAATTGCGGCAGTCATCGTGCCGCGCATCGCAGCCAGCGTTCATGCTGGCGATAATGCCGCGGTGGCGGAAGCGCAATCGCGCGCCTATGAGGTCGCCGTTGGCCTGGCACTGCCCGCCGCTACCGGCTTCGCGCTACTGGCGGAACGAATCGCGGGCGGGTTGTTTGAGCATGGTGCGTTTGGGCCGCAGGACACTGTGGCGGTCGGCAGTGCATTGATGGCGATCTGTGTTGGGTTGCCCGGCCATGTGCTCGAGAAAGTGTTTGGTGCAGTGTCTTTCGCGCACGAAGATACCCATACGCCTATGCTCGCAGCGCTCGCCGGGCTGATTACAGCGATTGTCGGCGGCATCGCGCTATTTCCGCGCTTTGGTCATGTCGGTGTCGCGGGTGCAATCGGCATTTCCGGCTGGGTCGGCGCGCTTATACTTGGTTTCATTTTATATCGGCGCCGTTGGTTGCGTATCGACGTCGTTGCCGGACGACGGCTGCCGCGCATTGTACTCGCCACCATCACAATGGCTTGCGTCGTGGGCTATGCGACCTACCTCCTCGGCCCCACAGTGATCGCGTCGTCGCTTGGCCGGCTTGCCATCCTTGCCGCGCTTGTGACGCTTGGCATCGTTGTTTATCTCGCTTCGCTGCAATTCCTCGGTGTGATGAAGCTCAAGGATCTGGCTGCAGCCGCGCATCACAGAGCTTAAAGGCCTTGCGCCGCGCGCCTCCGTCATGGCATGGCTCCGCGCAATCAAAGAGGACGGGCAATGGGGTTCAAGGAGCGGGTATTTTCCGGAGTGCAGCCGACCGGCAACCTGCACCTCGGCAACTATCTCGGCGCGATCACCAAATTCGTCGCGCTGCAGGACCGCTATGACTGCATCTATTGCGTCGTGGATCTGCACGCCATCACAGTGTGGCAGGACCCGAGCGAATTGCCGCGTGCCACGCGCGAGGTGACTGCTGCGTTCCTTGCCTGCGGCATTGATCCCAAGAAACACATTATCTTCAATCAGAGCCAGGTTGCCGAGCATGCCGAGCTTGCCTGGGTGTTCAATTGCGTCGCACGCCTGGGGTGGCTCAACCGCATGACCCAGTTCAAGGAGAAAGCGGGCAAGGACCGCGAGAACGCCTCGGTCGGACTTTACGTCTATCCGAATCTGATGGCCGCGGACATTCTCGTCTATCGCGCCACTCACGTGCCCGTGGGTGAGGACCAGAAACAACATCTGGAACTGTCGCGCGACATCGCGCAGAAATTCAACAACGACTTTTCGGCTTCTATCCACGCACACGGTTATGGTGACGCGTTCTTTCCGCAGCCAGAACCGTTGATCCAGGGACCCGCAACACGGGTGATGTCGCTGCGTGACGGTTCGAAAAAAATGTCGAAGTCCGAAGCGTCCGACTATTCGCGGATCAACCTTACCGACGACGCAGACGCCATTGCGCAGAAGATCCGCAAGGCGAAGACCGATCCCGAACCGCTGCCGAGCGAGGAAAAGGCTCTGGTGCCACGCCCCGAGGCCGACAACCTGGTCGGCATCTACGCCGCGTTGCAAGGCGTCAGCAAAGCCGAGGTACTTGGGCAGTTTGGCGGCGGGCAATTCTCTACCTTCAAATCGGCTCTGGTCGATGTCGCCGTCGCGAAACTTGGTCCTATCGGCGCCGAAATGAAGAAGCTGGTGCAGGACCCGGTCTACATCGACTCGGTATTGGCGGAGGGCTCGCAGCGTGCGCGCGTGATCGCCGCCGAAACCATGAAGGCGGTCAAGGATATCGTCGGCTTCGTGCATCGCTAGTTGCAGCGCGGGACACCCGCCTTGTCGGCGCGGCGGCTGCCGTGCCACCATTGCTGGCTCGTGCACCCACTACCGCGCATATGATTGGACGCCATGAGCAGCAAGCGCAGCAGCTACGAGGCCGGCCACAAGCGCAAATATCTGGTGGTCATCGACGACACGGAAGAATGCGACCGGGCGGTCTATTGGGCGGCCAAACGCGCCGGCCGCACCAAATCGCAGATCGTGATGCTGCGCGTCATCGAGCCAGGCGATCGCAATCAGCAATGGCTTGGCGTCGCTGACATTATGAAGGCCGAGCAGCAGGAAGCGGCAAACAAGATGCTCGACAAATTCGCAGCACGAGCGAAAAAGATTGCACGCATCACGCCGGACAGGGTTATCCGCGAAGGCGACACCGCGGAAGAAATCATCAAGCTGATCGACGAGGACGCCGATATCGGCATCCTCGTGCTCGCAGCCGGTACCGGCAAAGAGGGCCCCGGCCCCTTGGTTTCCAACCTGGCCAAGACGGCCGGTACCTTCCCCATTCCGGTGGCGCTCGTGCCGGGTCATCTGAGCGACGACGACATCGATGCCAGTTCCTGATTTGAGCCCATTTTTCGCCAGTTGACCACAACGGGCACAATCGCCATTTATGCGTTATAATTATGCCACCGCGGGCCTTGAACCCGTGAGCAAGGAGCGAATTGGATGTTCATTCAGACTGAAGCAACGCCCAACCCCGCAACGCTGAAATTTTTGCCAGGGCGTCCCGTGCTCGAAAGCGGCACACTCGACATGCCATCGAAGGAAGCCGCGGCGCAATCGCCGCTGGCCATGCGTTTGTTCGGCGTTTCGAATGTCGGCGGCGTCTTCTTTGGCTCGGATTTCATTTCGGTGACCAAGAACGCTGGCGACTGGCAACAAATGAAGCCGGCGATTCTTGGCGCGATCATGGAACACTACATGTCCGGCGCGCCGCTCCTGGCGGGCGACGCACACCCGTCGGAAGCTGTCGCGGCCGAATTTTTTGATGCCAAAGACGCAGACACCGTCGCCACCATCAAGGACCTTATCGAAACACGCGTACGCCCTGCGGTCGCGGGCGATGGAGGCGACATCACCTTTCGCGGCTACAAGGAAGGCATTGTCTATCTCAATATGAAGGGCGCGTGCTCTGGTTGCCCGTCTTCGACTGCGACGCTCAAGCATGGCATCCAAAACCTGCTGCGGCACTTCGTGCCTGAAGTCGTCGAAGTGCGGCCAATGTAAGTCGATGTTTTCGCTAGTTCTGGCGTCATGCCCGGCCTTGTGCCGGGCATGCTGATTTTTGGGCGGGGTTTGTAAGGCGTGGATAGCGGGACAAGCCCGCGCCGGACAATGGTAAGCTTGCAATCATGCGTGTCCTTGCGATCGATACCGCCCTCGAAGCTTGCTCGGTCGGGCTGCTCGATACCGAACGAGCGGACATGCATGTGCACGAATCGCTGCCGATGCAGCGCGGCCATGCCGAAGCGCTGATGCCGATGGTGGCGCGCGTGCTCGACCGCGCACGCCTCGGCTTTGCCGCGCTTGACCGCGTGGCGGTGACCATCGGGCCGGGAAGCTTCACTGGGTTGCGTGTGGGTATCGCCGCTGCCCGCGGTATCGCGCTCGCCGCCGCCAAGCCGGCGATTGGGCTGTCGACGCTCGCGGCCTTCGCCGCGCCGTTCATTGCGGCCGATGATACGCTGCCGGTGGTCGTGGCAATCGACGCGCGTCACGACCATGTCTACCTCCAGGTATTTGGTCCCGGTGGCCGCACCGTCGTTGCGCCGCGCGCCGCGCCGTTGCGCGAGGCTCTTCGCGTCGCGACAACAGGTGCACCGCGCATTACCGGCACCGCGGCCAATAAACTGGCTGCACTATGGCCCTCCGGCGAGCGCGCACCGAGCGCCGTAGAGCAGCGTGCTGCACCCCCCATCGACTGGGTCGCAAGACTTGGTGCCGCCGCGACCGATACCGACACGCCACCAAAGCCGCTATATCTGCGCGCACCGGACGCTCACCCGCAAGACGCTGTGCAACTGGCCCGGCGATGATCGGATTTATCAGCAATCTTTTTTCGCGCGGCGAGCCCGCGATGGGGGAAGCAGACGCGCGCGACGCCCCCGCAATCGCCACGCTGCATGGCGCATCGTTCCGGCGTGGCTGGAGCGAGCAGGAAGTCGAAGCCCTGTTACTCGACCGACATGTCATCGCACACCGCGCGCTGATCGGTACAAAGCTTGCGGGCTTCATCATGTCACGGCTGGTTGAGGACGAGGCTGAGATCCTTTCTGTTGCGGTGGTGCGCCGCCAGCGCGGACTGGGCCTTGCACGTCAGCTGCTCAATCTGCATTTGCGCCGCCTCGCGGGTCTCGGTACGCGTGCCGTATTCCTGGAAGTCGATGAGCGCAACGACCCGGCCCTCCGGCTTTACCGCCGCGCCGGCTTTAATGAAGTATCGCGCCGCCCCAATTACTATCCCGGGCCTGACGGTAACGCCGCCGCGCTGGTGTTGCGGCGCGATCTTTTCTGATGGCTCGATGGACACATGCCGGACAGGGTCAATATGATAGGAAGGCCTTAATCCCGGCGAAAGCAGACAGAGATATGACGTGACCACGGCGGGCAAGAATATTGCAGAAAAAAAGAATATCGAGGCACGCTGTGCGGCCAAAGGCATGCGCATGACCGAACAGCGGCGCATCATTGCGCGTGTGCTGGCAGAATCGGACGATCATCCCGACGTTGAGGAACTTTTTCGGCGCTGCGCCAAAGTCGACGATCGTATCTCGATTTCAACCGTGTACCGGACAATGCGCCTGTTCGAAGATGCCGGGATCATCGAGCGACACGATTTCCGTGACGGCCGGTCGCGCTACGAGACCAGCCCCGAGGCGCACCACGACCATCTGATCAACTTGCGGAATGGCGACGTCATCGAGTTCCAGTCTGAGGAAATCGAGCGCCTGCAAGCCGAGGTAGCACGCAAGCTCGGCTATAAACTCGTTGACCACCGGCTCGAGCTCTATGCCTTTCCCCTCGACGACGAAAAGAAGCGCTAACGATGGTCGCTCTGGATTAGATGCCAATGGCGCGCGCGCTTTTCATCGCGGCGTTCTTCTTCACGATGACGCCGCTATTGATCTCACTTCAATGGTTGCTCGGAAAACTCAATTTGCCCGGCTGGGGCTTGATCTCGTCGAACTATTACCGCGTGCTTTGCTCGCTCCTGCGCATCCGCGTGCATGTCAATGGTGCGCGAGTGAACAGCCGCGCCGTGTTGTTTGTGTCGAATCATGTCTCGTGGGCTGACATCCTTGCAATTGGTTCAATCGCGCCGGTTGCCTTTGTCGCCAAGCGGGAAGTTGCGGGTTGGCCGTTGGTCGGTATTACCGCCAGGGTGCAACGGACGGTATTCGTGGATCGTACGCGCCGTCATCGGACGGGCGATGCGGTAGCTGAAATCATCAAGCGCATTGAAAGCGGGACCTCGGTCGTGCTGTTCGCGGAAGGCACGTCGAGCGACGGCAATCGCGTGTTGCCGTTCCGCTCTGCACTGCTCGGCGCGGTGGAAGAAGTCACTGGCAGCGGCGCCAGCAACATCGTTATCCAGCCGATGTCGATCTGCTACACCGGACAGCATGGCATTCCGATGGGGCGCCAACACCGCCCTCTGGTTGCCTGGTATGGCGACCTGGACTTCATGCCCCATGTCAAAGCCTTCATCGAACAGGGGGCGGTCGATGCATTGGTCACCTACGGGGAGCCTGTACCTGCGGACCGTGACATCGACCGCAAAGCCGTGACCAAGCGGCTGGAAGGCACGGTGCGGCGGCTATTGGCGGCCAACCTGCGCGGACGTCCATTGGCGGCGGAGTCTGCGGATTAGCGCATGTTTATTTTTTGCGCCAAGCAAGTCTTAAAATCGTTGTAAAATCAGATATATCGTTGAACGGGACAAGTCCCGGCACGACAGGTTAGATTGGACGCGCTTTGCATCAAACCGGCATGAGCAGACCCAGAAAAGTTCACGTCAAATCCTTCGGCTGCCAGATGAACGTCTACGATTCGCATCGTATGGCGGATACCCTGGCACCCGCCGGGTTCATCGAGACTGCAAGACCTGAAGACGCGGATCTCGTCATCCTCAACACCTGCCACATCCGCGAAAAGGCCGCGGAGAAAGTGTATTCGGAGATCGGCCGCGTCCGCGAGATGAAGGAGGCCGCAGCGCGTGACGGCCGCCGCATGATCATCGCGGTTGCCGGCTGCGTCGCACAGGCAGAAGGCAGGGAGATTATCCGCCGTGCCGGCACGGTCGATCTGGTTGTCGGCTCGCAGAACTATCATCGCCTGCCAGATATGATCGCTCGCGCGCAAAGTGGCGAGAAAGTTGTCGATACCGAATTTCCGGTCGAAGACAAATTCGATGTCCTGGCCGCTCCCGCGCGGGATGTAATTGCCAAGCGCGGCATTTCTGCCTTCGTCACCGTGCAAGAAGGATGTGACAAGTTCTGCACGTTCTGCGTCGTTCCGTATACACGCGGCGCTGAAGTGTCGCGTCCCGTTGCAAAGATTGTCGCAGAGGTCGAACGGCTGGCGGAAGCCGGCGTGCGTGAGGTGACTCTGATTGGCCAGAATGTGAACGCCTATCATGGAGTCGGACCTGACGGCCGGCCGTGGACGCTCGGAAAGTTACTGCGACAGGTCGCACAAGTGCCTGACGTCTTACGGTTGCGTTACACCACGAGCCATCCGCGCGATATGGACGACGATCTCGTCGCGGCCCATGCTGAGCTGCCTGCCTTGATGCCCTATGTGCATCTGCCGGTGCAATCAGGCTCTGACCGCATTCTTGCGGCAATGAATCGAAAGCATACGCGCCGGGATTATCTTGACGTGATTGTGCGTCTGCGTGACAGCCGCACCGACCTCGCCTTCACTTCCGATTTCATCGTGGGCTTTCCCGGCGAGGCGGAAGACGATTTCCGCGATACCCTTGCGCTCATCGACGAGGTCGGCTTCGCCGGTGCATATTCGTTCATGTATTCGGCACGACCCGGAACACCGGCGGCCGAGATGAGCGATCAAGTATCGCAGGAAGAGAAATCCGAACGTCTGCAACGGCTCCAGGCCGCCATCACGCGCCATCAGCGTGGCTTCAATGCCGGTTTTGCTGGACGCATCATTGATGTGCTGCTGGAGAAGCCCGGGAGGCTGCCTGGGCAGGTCGTTGGCCGCTCCCCATATTTGCAGGCAGTGCAGGTCATGGCGCCTTCTGAATTGATCGGGTCAATCAAACGCGTGACGATTACCGAGATCGGCAGCAACAGTCTTTTTGGCACGCTCGCCGGTGAAACGCGCTCGCCGGCGCTTGCCGCAGCAGGAGCTTGAACAACCCTTGCGTACGACGGATTCCGTGATCCCGCCCGGCGCCGCCTCCGAGGAGACGGCCACCACGCAGACCGTGCTCGCATTTGAGGACAACAAACTCGCATCAGTTCTGTTTGGACAATACGGACAGAATCTCGCGCTGATAGAACGCCGCCTCGGTGTCGTGGCGGAACAGCGCGGCAATCATGTCACCATCGAGGGCTCGCGCGGCGCCTGCGAGCAGGCGCGCCGGGTGCTGGAAGGCCTCTATGAGCAACTCAAGCGTGGACATGATTTGAGCCAGGGCGACGTCGAGGGCGCCATACGCCAGGCGATCGCGCAAGGTTCGCTGTTCGACTATGACCCTGCGGCCCCGCGTCCTGCTTTCGAGGAAATCAATCTACGCAAGCGCCCGGTACGCGCGCGCACCGCTGC
>Ga0187785_10000077_pt1 | contig 35304 bp, 29 predicted proteins | sample 0815_BV2_4_20_MG_FD_132466 | JGI IMG/M metagenome (GOLD analysis project Ga0187785, IMG submission 132466) | Tropical peat soil microbial communities from peatlands in Department of Meta, Colombia - 0815_BV2_4_20_MG | ecosystem: Environmental > Terrestrial > Soil > Wetlands > Peat | place...
AATACTTCAAATGGAGATGACAAACACAACGCCACCAACCAAAGAAATATCGAACAACCAACCAACATCAGACATCGCGACCACACCAACAAAGATGCGCCCCTCGAATCCTCATCAACTAATGAATGTCACTTATTCATTGTTCCATTCCTTGTTCCGCATTTTGTGCGGAGTCACCCATATATCGCTGTTGGTATTTATAGTTTTTTATCAGCCCTGTCTGGCGAATAAATTACTACTGCGATATATTATTACATAGTATATGCGATATACCATGCGGAAGGGTGATATTTTCCATGCATGGGACGGCCCATTTCACGCCGCTATCATGCGGAACTCCTAAATGCCACTATCGTATATATAGATTTCCATCAACCGATTCTGGGTATATCGTTCAATCTCCGGGAAGGTTGATGAAACCTTCGTAAATCATTCCCCGTACGACATCGATGGTGATGTTTATCCCGTCGTGGATGTTCCGGGTAGCGTTTTTGACGCCAACGATCACCGGGATGCTCAGCTCCCTGCCGATAATAGCAGAATAGGAGGTCAACCCCGGCTCTTCAGAGATGATCGCCCGTGCCCGCTTGATATCTTCTATGTGGTCGGCGTCCACCTCTTTTAGCACTGCTATACTGTCGGCACGCAAATTTTTATAGTCAGCTGATGTCCGGATTGCTACGGTATTGCCCTTGATGATCTCTTTGCCCACGCCAACTCCACGGGCGATCTCTCGCGCAACGACATGGATCTTCATAATGTTTGTGCCTCCGGGTATGCCGGTCAACATGCCTCCGGTGATCACCGCTAGGTCTCCGTTTTTGATATAGCCGGATTTCAGGCAGATCTTCACCGATTCTTCGATGAGCTCGTCTAGGTTTTTAGGGCTTCCGATCATCAACGGGATGACTGCCCAGGAGAGTGTTAGCTGGTTGATCACCTTCTGTACATTGGTGATGGCAAGGATCGGTAGCTGTGGGCGATATTTAGCGACTTTCCTCGCCGAGTAGCCCGTCTGTGTGGCGGTGATGATGGCCTGCGCCTTCAGCACCCGGGCCGATTCGGTCGTGCTTTGGGCTACCGCGTCGGTGATCGAGAGTGTGGGCTTCGGTATCTTCGCCGCGATAGCATGCTTATAGTAGGATGAGTCTTCCGTGTATTTTGCGATGCGTGACATGGTCTCCACCGCCTTCACCGGGTATTCCCCAAAAGCCGTTTCTCCTGATAGCATAAGGGCATCGGTGCCGTCGAATACGGCGTTAGCGACATCGGTGGCCTCGGCCCGGGTTGGTATGGGGTTCCGTATCATCGAGTCAAGCATCTGGGTAGCGGTGATCACCGGAATTCCTCTTGCGTTGCACTTGGAGATGATCATCTTCTGGACGATAGGCACTTCTGCCATAGGAATTTCGATGCCTAGGTCGCCCCTGGCCACCATCACTCCGTTGACTACATCCAGGATCCCGTCGATGTTCTTGACCCCCTCGTGCTTCTCGATCTTGGAGATGACGGGGATATTTGCGTCGCGTTCCTCCATCGCTTTACGCAGGTCCAGGGCGTCCTTGGGGCTGCGCACGAATGACATGGCGATCATGTCGATGTCTTGTGCTATGCCGAATTCGAGATCGCTGACATCCTTCTCAGTGATCGAGGGGATCTTGATTGTGCTGTGGGGGAGATTTATGCCTTTTTTCGGCTTGAGTTCGCCGCCTCTGATTACCCGGGTGACTATATCGGTTTCTGTAACCCCTTCGACTTTCAACTCAAGTAGACCGTCGTCGATCAGCAGAGACTGACCGGTAGTAACGGACTGCGGCAATTCCTTGAAGGGTACATTGACTTCTTTGCTGTTTCCGGGGACGTCGCGGGTGGTAATCGTATATGTGGCGCCAGGCTTTAGTATGACCTCTTCGCTCAGGTTACCGATCCTGACTTTGGGGCCCTGCAGGTCCATCAGGATTCCGATAGGCACGTCTAGCGCCTCCGATACCATTCGGATGTTCTGGATGGTGCGGGCGTGATGCTCGTGGTCGGCGTGGGACATGTTGAGCCGTGCCACGTTCATGCCGGCTTTGATCAGCTGCTCCAGCATGTCCTGGCTATCGCAGGCAGGGCCAATAGTACAGACGATCTTCGTCTTTCTCATGATACCAGCTCGAAATAAATCGATAGAATACTATTCTCTCCGGGTCAATTTATCTTTTCTCACCATTTTCATGGGCTTCAGCAATACGAGTATCGTTAGCACTATGATCAGTGTGGCGCCTAAGCACGCTATTATGTAGATGAAGCCGAATGATCGCAAAACCCATAACAGGACCGGTTCTGTAAGTGGTACTCCTGTGGCGATCAGCAGTGTGACCGTGGCAGAAGCTGCGATCGCTTTCACTTCCAGCGTCGCGTTTTTATGGAGTATATAGTCTGTCTCGGACTTATCTGCCCCCCTGCTGGAAAAATTTTGCGTTGCGGCTTTTCCATAAGCGAGCGATTTGAGTAACAGCCCACCGCAGGCTAGCAGTATCCCGCATAGCATGACAGCGACTGACGACAGGCTTGGCAAAAAAGCGCCGAAGTTCAGAGAGCTGCCGGCAGCCGCTAGGATGTCGAACCGGGAAAAAGCGGCGACTGAAGGGGCATATAGCATAAAAGATAGGTACATGATCGCCCTGATCATGCGGTCGTCCCGTATCTTCAGGAACCCTGTTGCTATCATCCCCAGCAGGATCACAAGGATCGGGAAGATGCCGTTTACAGACGTCGATATGCCTTTGCCAAATAATTCGGATAAGATCCGGTTATGGATGAGCGTAAACAACGAAATTGAGAGCATCGAAAAGGCGACCAGTGCTGGTGCTGAGCCAGGTGTGACTGATAGTTTCAAAGCTGTCATGCCGCTCATGATGAACGCCTTTTATATCCGATCATCATCGTCTGGCCCAAGCTTTTCATCCGGGGGTTCCAGGGGATCACCAAAGCTCCTGCTTTCCTTATGGCCCGGACTGCAGGCATGTTCCCCATCTCCAGCATAGCGGCGCCGGCATTTTCGCATATACCCACCGCTACGAGACTATAGCCGCTGATGTGTAACACGATTATCCGTGGGACTCTGGCATTGGGTGAATACTTGCGCATTAGCCGGATCCCCTCAACTAGATCTCGTGCGTTATCCTTTCCGACCATGGTCACGATAACGAACATGGGGCTTGTCCCAGACATATACCTGGAACATTCTCTAACGGCTTTTTTCAGGCAGTCATCATCGTTCCCTTTAGCGTTATCCTCGTTGGAGATCTTCAGTTCCGAGAGGCTACGGAGGATCTGGAATGCCTGTTTTCTGCCAGTATCTGGGAAGATTAGCTCACCTTTGTTATAAACGTATAAACCTACAGCCACGTCGTGCCCAAGGTAGAATGAAGCGATCCCTGATGCTGCCCGGACGGCGTATTCGAACACGTTATCCACAGTTGAGCCGAGGCCCATCCATGTTCCCGAATCGACGAATATCCATATGGTCTTTTTACCTTCTCTTTCGTACTCGTTGACATATGGCTTCACGCCGGCTGTCGTGGAAAGACGGGCGGTAGCTTTCCAGTTGATGGTACGGAATGGGTCTCCGTAGCTATAGTGCCGGATCTCCGTGAAATTGGTAGTCTTGATCCCCAGCTTGCAGGTGGCGCCGGCCGGCATCGGCAGATTCGTCGGCCGTCGGGGGTTTCTTATCTTCTTGAGTCTGGCAGGCTTCGGCCTGACGATCAACTTGGATACGGTATCGATAGGTTCGTACTGTGCGCGCCCCATCCATGAACCGTAGAAATGCTCAATATGTGTCGGACCTGTGTCGTATACCCCACGTTTTGTGCACCGGACCTTGTAAGTTACGTGTAGTGGCGCGTTCCTTCCGTCGTTCCAGTATAAGTGAAAATTGTTTCCGCTTGCCAGTGTGAAATGCTCTGGCAACGGGTCAGCCACGGTAACAATTCCCCTTCCGCCTTCCATCTTTAATGTAATGGAGATCTCTACTGCCTCATCAGTACATGTTGTGGCTGCGCTGGTCCTCCGGGTTACCTGTATATGATCTGGTTGGGGGTTGTTTGCCAGCGAGAAGAGGACAAAGAACAATGGTACCAGCGATAGGTAGATCATTATCGTATTTCCGAGAGCTATGCCGGAAAGCAGCAGAAATAAAAACGTTCCGGCGTCGCTAGATGCGCGTCTGGATAACATTACGCTCTCCCCCTGAAGCAGCAGCTTGCCGTCGGCTAAAGTCTCTGGGTGGCTCTATCGCTGACACGATTTCGCTGATAACCGATCGTTGCGTAAGATCGCCCTCGATCTCGTGCTCAATGCCCAGGATAATCCTGTGGCTGAGGGCGTCATCTGTAAACAGTTTTACGTCGTCGGGTGTGACGAAGTCTTTGCCGCTGATGGCTGCGCTGGCTCTCGAGAGCTTCAGCAGCGCGAGGCCTCCCCTCGGGCTGGACCCAATATCGACAGCCTGGTGCTCCCTGGTAGAGCGGACGATCTGGCTTACGTAGTCCAGTATCTGGCCATCTACGTATATCGTCGATTCCACGGTCTCCTGCATGGCCCTGAACTGGTCTATAGTGATGGCATTGACGATCTGATCGGTGGGGTCATCGGCCTTCCAGCTGATCCTGCGTCGTAAAATTTCGCTTTCAAGCTCAAGGGTTTTTACGTATCCGGTCGACATTTTCATCAGGAATCGGTCCAGCTCGGCTTCCGGCAGTGGAAAGGTGCCTTCCAGCTCGATGGGATTCTGGGTGGCGATAACGAAAAACGGCTTTTCGAGCCTGATAGTCGTGCCTTCGATCGTCACCTGTTTTTCTTCCATGGCTTCTAAGAGCGCGGACTGTGTCTTCGGCGGGGCTCGGTTGATCTCGTCGGCCAGTAGGATGTTGGTGAACACCGGCCCTTTCTCCAGCGAAAACCCTGTTGCTGCATCTTTCCAGATGCGGGTGCCGATGATGTCCGCTGGCATCATATCGGGGGTGAACTGTACTCTGCCCCATCCACATCCGGAAACTCGCGCGAAGATTTTCGCTAGTAGGGTTTTGCCCAAACCGGGGTTATCTTCAAAAAGGACGTGTCCATCAGCGAGGGTTGCACAAAGCATTTTTCTGAGCACTAATTTATCACCGACGAACACCGATCCGATCGAGCCAAGTATCCGTTCGGACAAGGTCTGAAGTTCGTTTAATTCCATATCTCCAACTCCATATAATCTTGGTCAAATCAACCATCAGTCAGCTTGTGTATTGGGCTCATTGAACCTGCTCTGCTCTGCTCTTATCTCCTGTATCCTGGAAGCCTGAGGCTTCCACCGTTGAGCGCAGTGCATCCATCAGCCTGGCTAGAGCCTTTAGGCGCATCCTGCGCTGGGCTTTGTCTGTATCGCCTGCAGTCCATCTGAACATCAGGGGCGGCTTCGTAGGTTCCTGGTATCCGACGATGATGGAAATCACTTCCTGCACTTGATCGGCATCGATGCCGTTATCGATGAGTGTCTCTGCTGTAATCACGATAAGCCCATCTTTTTTCCCGCAATTTACAAACTCTTCGACATTCATTGCGGCTCGTTTTAGGCCTTTCTTGTCATGGCTCAGGAGTCCGGCGACACTACGTCCGGTTCCAAACTCCATCGCATCGTCGGCGGTTGTTAAAGACTTGATTTTCCTAAAGAGCAGGTAGAGGACTGTGCACATGGCCATCCACTCGATCACCGTCAGCCACATGGACCCCAACTTCAGCAGCGAAGGCCTTATAAAAGCCATATATGTCAGGATCACTGTAACTGCGGCTCCTGCCTTGGCCGAGTTCGATATCCTGGCGAACTCACTGCTTATGGATGAGACCAAGGCGTTGCTGTGTCTGCTCAGTATCCCGATGAAGGAGAAGATCGCTGCTGCAGCGAAACCTATTAAAGCGATGGTGCTCAGCCTGGGCAGTATAGCTATGTTGGAGGCTGAAAATAGCGAGTAATATAGGTATCCTGCAGCGGCGATCAGCAATGCTCTTGTTGCCACGCTAGTGAGTTCTGAGTAGGCCTTTGATGTCAGATGCACAGCCCAGATTGCGCCAAGCAAAAAACACGACAGTCCCAGGCTTCTGGCTGGTGTTGGCAGTTCAGGGGCTGTAATAAGCAGAGAGCAAAAGATGGTAATGGCGACCGCATTAGCCGAGGAGCGAATGGGCCTAGACAACCTTCCGGACAGTGCGATCTTCATTATTGAAGCGACGTATAGTACGGCTGCGGAGGACACCGACGGGAGGAAGAACATTGTCTGTCTGAAAAACGCCACCGCAGCGACGACGAAGATCATCAGGGCAATCGTCCTCCATAGGACGCCCTTCAACATCTGTCTTTTTAGGGTCGGCTTCGCCATATCTGAGGCGTGCGGATCTGCCGCACTTCTATAATCGTCTCCAATCAATACGCTCTCCTCCGGCCCTTGGCACGCTTATCCTGGAGATGTACATGCTTTCATATTCCTCTCTTCCGACATCGTGCAGGCTATAGTTTGCGACCTCAAATTTCTCGACCGCAACGCTCAGCAGCCTCTGTTTCGCTTTAGGGATCTGGCCGCCGGCCGAGCGTTCGATCTCCCCGGCTGTCATCTCATTCCGAATTCCGGCCATACATGATTTGAAGCTCTGGAACATCTCGTTGAATAACCGGACGATCTCCTCACGGTAATCGACGATCCTTACCTCCGTCCACGATCCTGAGAGAAATTGCGGGTCATTCGGGGATCCGGCCGATATGCGGTGGCATCCTTTGCTGAGACTGAGTGTGACGGTGCTGGTGCCATTTTCCAGTCGGACAGCTCTGGTATCGGTCCCGTCGATGGAAAAGATCGCCGTTATGAGGCCGGGGTCCAGGCTCGTGATGGACATTTCCAGCGGCTCTCCCATCCCCCACGTCGGTGGAAATGGATCTAGGATCTGCGGAAACCTGATGGCATAACGGTCGTTAGAGCCGGCAGCGCCGGACGACGTGCATTCGATCACTGTCTCGGACGATGGGGCAGTACCGGCCATACGCTTGCCTCTATGCTTATGTATGATAATAAAAGCGGCTGCCATAATAGCTGCAAGTAATATGGCAGCAATGAGTATGATCGTCAGAGCCTTGCTAGTATCCTGAGTAGGTGATAGATCGGACTTTTCCTGCCTGTCGTTATTTTGCAGGGATAGGTTGATCCCGTTCATTGCCCCGGCTGTCTTTGCATCGCTATAGCCTTTGCCCTGTGGGTCGGGAGCGCCGATAAGAGCTGGGCTGCCTCCCCCCCAGTTTCGATCTCCACCGGAGATCGGGCTTCCTACGCTGCCTAAAGCGATGACGTCACTGGAATAGTCAGATGATGCGATCAGCAGGGAGACAGACAGGAAAAGGAGCGCGATAAAGATGAAATGTTTATAGTCTATCATATGTAACTACCTGGCGGATGGTTGGCATTCAATCGTTTTATAGGGGTTTATATTCTATCGGGTAGCATTTGACTTTACTTATAATTTATCTAATAAAGTGTGTATGATAATAATCGGTTGATTACCTCTCGAAATACCCATAAATTATTAAACGTGTGTCATAATATGCATGCACATGAAGTGTATTGTCACTGGCGGTGCCGGTTTCATCGGGAGCCACCTGGTAGATCGGCTTCTGAGAGATGGCAACGAGGTTACCGTCGTGGACAACCTCTCTGGTGGCAGGATCGAATTTATCCGTCACCATATGAATGACGAGCGTTTTACGTTTGTCAACGAGGACCTCTCCGCCGAAGGCATGTTCTGCAGCGCGTTTGAGGGTGTTGACATGGTCTATCACCTTGCGGCAAATCCGGACGTGCGGTCCGGTATATCGGATACCAGGACGCCGCTGACCCAGAACATCATGGCAACATATAATGTCCTGGAATCGATGCGGGCTCTCGGTGTCAGGAAGATCGCGTTTACCTCCACCTCGACGGTTTATGGCGAAGCTATGGTCGTGCCGACGCCGGAAAACTATGGGCCCCTGGTGCCAATATCGCTGTATGGTGCCTCAAAGCTTGCTTGTGAGGCGCTGATAGGGTCGTACTGTCACTCTTTCGATATGCAGGCGTGGATATACCGATTTGCGAACATCGTTGGCAGTCGTGGTACCCATGGCGTGATCTTCGATTTCATCTCCCGGCTCCGGGAGGATCCCTCCAGGCTGGTTATACTGGGCAACGGCCGGCAGTCCAAGTCGTATCTTCACGTGGATGATTGTGTCGATGGGATGATCTTCGCCGTGAAAAATTCGGGCGACATGGTGAATATTTTTAATATCGGCTCAGCCGATCGGTTCGATGTCACGGGCATTGCGAAGGTGATCGCCGATGAGATGGGTCTCAGGAATCTACAGTTCGAATATACCGGCGGCGACAGGGGCTGGAAGGGGGACGTGCCGTTCATGATACTGTCCATCAAAAAGCTAGAAGCCTTGGGTTGGAAGCCCTCCTCCGGCGGTTCGGAGGCGAGCATCCGCCGGTGTGTTCGGGAACTGCTTGGAGGGGTGTGAAATGAGGCCGGACAAAAAAGAGCGACGCATCGACGAGAAGATCGATGCCTACAGGATGAAGATCAAGGACTCGGAGGATTTGAAGGTACGCAGCGAGGTATTCGATGCTCAGACGCTGAAGATGCTGTATACCTTCGCGAACAAAGGTATCATCACCGCCATGGGCGGAGTGGTATCGACGGGCAAGGAGGGCAATATCTTTCACGCCATCGGCAGTGATAACCGGGAACTGGCGGTGAAGATCTATCGCATTTCCACCAGCGACTTCCGGAAGATGGAAGACTATATGCTGGGCGACCCGAGGTTCTCGAACATCAGGCACACGCAGAAGGGCATCATTTTTGCTTGGACTCAGAAGGAGTTCCGGAACCTTCAGCGGGCGGCAGAGGCCGGTATCCGGGTGCCGCAGCCTCTGGAGTCCGAGCGGAACATTCTAATTATGGAATTCATCGGCAAAGATGGTGTGGCAGCGCCCCGGCTCAGGGATTTGACTTTGGAGGAGCCGGAACGCATTTATCGTACGGTTGTCGGCTATATGGCCGCATTGTATCATAAAGCAAAACTGGTCCATGCGGACCTGAGCGAGTTCAACATACTTTTATATGAAGATGAACCTGTAATGATCGATATGGGCCAGTCCGTGCTGCTGGATCACCCGATGGCACGGGAATTCCTGCTACGCGATGTGAGAAATATCGTGCGCTACTTCAAGAAGCTAGGCGTACAGTGTGACGAGGATAGCCTGTTATCGGAAATAATCGCGAAGAAGTGATAGTAACATGCAAGAGCATATTAAGGTTCCTCAAGACAGGATAGGCGTAATCATCGGCGTAGAGGGCAGGATTAAGGAGATTCTTGAGAAAAAGTCGGGCGCGAGCATCGAGATCGATAGCGAGTCGGGCACAGTATTCATCGACTCCAAGGAGGGCGATCCGTTTAAAGCGCTCAAGGCCAGCGAAGCGATCAAGGCTATCGCTAGGGGTTTCAGCCCGGAGAAGGCGCTGAAGCTACTGGAGAACGACGACCTGGCGCTGGATATGATCGATCTGTCAAAGATCAGTGATGCGCCGGCCGATCTCACCCGCCTGAAGGGCAGGATCATTGGCAAGGGTGGGAAGACCAGGGAGATCATGGAATCCATGACCGGTGCAAAAATTTCCGTCTACGGAAAAACCATTAGCATTATCGGAGACCCGGAGCAGATCATGACAGTCCGCGCGGCGATCGATATGCTTATCGAAGGTGCGCCGCATGGAGCGGTCTATGGGTATCTGGAACGGCGCCGCCGGGAACTCAAACAGTCGCAATTCGAATCGATCTCCTGACAGGTATTGGCAGGACCAGTCAATAAATAATATACTATAAAATAGGAGACCCCACCCTTTAGGGTGGGGTGGTTCGCCTATTTAGCGTAGGGACAGTCATCACTTGGGTTTCTTGCCACATCCACAGGTATCGCACATTGGGTTCACCTCCGGTTCCTATTTTATTGAGAAATCATATATAGTGAGAGTTATATAAACCCGATCATCTGAACCTATCCGGCTGTTTTTACGAGTTTTAGCATTGAATTTGCAGTATATATCGGCTAAACGTCAAAATAACATGTAAATTTGTAATTACTTCGCAAATCAGGCAAAAACCTTTTGACATAGAAGCGTTAAAATGGTTGTCTATAATGCAGGTGATATGTTGGATACAATCACTCAGATCGTACTTTTCACCATAGCCATCATCTGGTTCCTGCTGGTAACCGCCGTCTTCCTGACGATCGTGATGGTTATCAAAGGGAGAGATGAAGTCCAAAGGATGAAAGAACAGATTAATTTATCCGAGAAAAAGATAGAGGAAATCCACAAGCATATGACCAATATCAAAGATGGAAAAAGCGTTTAAATTGATATTAACTATCCTCCTTTTTTGAACTACCACGCCCTGAAGGGGCTGCGGCCCCATGTTTTATAGAAAAACTCTCGCCGCCCGTGGGTGGTATAGCGTGATTCTCCCTCAGGCCAAGGCCGGTTCCCGGCATGCTTTACAACCGCCAGCACTTGAAGCCCCTTGCGAGGATACTCAAAGGCATCGTTGTAACTGGGAGATAGAAGCGGTTAAAGGTTAGATAATTGATGGATCCTCAAGGGATTGTATTCATCCCGGAGCTAAATCAACCGGGGTTTCTCCACCCACGGCCTCGTTCCCATAATCTTTTTTGAAAGATTTTGTAACCATGTTGGGTTTGATGTTCTTCTTGTAGTATTCTCTCATAGGGTCAGGGCCACAAAAAACAAACAATTTTTTAGAGGAATACAAACACTCGGATGACTGAATGACTCCAAGCTCACGGTCAAACCACAAACTGCAATAAGGGAAGATCAATTCTCTAACTGGCACTAACTCACAGTCTTAAAACACGGACAAATTCCCATAAAACACAAAGACAACAAATTTAAAACACTATTGAAAGATTTTCACCGGGGGACGAACGTCTAAAACCCCCCTTCAACCTTCAAAAGTGACTGTATATATGTACTTTATTTTTGCCTATCATCCAATGTACTTGTCTTCCGCGCTATAGTCTTTCGACATATTGCTCTGCTCCATCTCTTTGATCTTAGTAATGATCTTCTCGATCTCCTGCGCCCGAGCCTCGAGTTCCCGAGTATCAACTTCTAAGTTGAGCGCTTTGCATAGCACTCCCATGACCACCTGTGCGCTTTTCGGGTCGACTATATACCCTGAAGTCTCGCCCATAAAGCAAACACACTCCATTCCGCGGAGCTCGCCCAGTCCCATGATCAGTCCTGAAGCGCCGATGATACCCCCGGAAAGCTCTCCCTCATTGAAGATCGCGCCGTAGGATTTAACCTCTTCTATGATCTCAGGCTTGTTGGTGGCGTATAGGACGTTCGGAGTCTCGATGAGCTTGCCGGTACCATACCCGCCTAGCGTGTATATTCGCTTTACCTTGTATTTCTCAGCGATGTCCAGGTAAATTCCCGCCAGTTCGTAGTGCCCTTCGTTAGATACGCTCTGGTGGTCCCCGATGAGCAGGATTAGATCGGGGGTTTTATCGCTGCCTTGGTAGAAATAGAGTTCGTTGCTCACCAGCTTGATGGTACCGTCCGGGTTTACGTTGACCTGCGGCGGCAGATGAGGGGAAAAGATCTCCATAAATTTTTCTGCCTTTAGCTCGATGATCAGGTGATCGGCTACCAGCTTTCCGACAAGCCCCATACCTGGCAATCCCACGATCATCACTGGGCCTTCGGAGGCGATCTCCCGATATTCGACGACGGTAGTCTCAAGCATAAGCATACCTCGAAAAGTTGTTGTTATTAGTTAGCAAAATTTTTCTCCCCTCCGACGATACCTGCCATAAGGGTCGAGTGGAGAATACCTAGCCGGCACAGGGTTGATGGCCTTGCCCCCGCAGGGACAGATTGCCTTTAATGTGTAGCTACCACAGCGCTCGCACTTTTTCATCTTGGTCTTCATGAGAGTGACTTGGCTTCTTCCATATGGCGGTGGAATTCGCCCTCTCCTTCGTGCTTGTTCACGTAATCGATAGCCGACTTTGCCGAAGTAGTCAGGACTTTCTCCGCTTTCTTATAGTCCGGGGCTATGACGTGAATACGGTACCTGGGCGCGCCCACATATGTGATGTCCACGGAGACGCCTTCGCCGCCTTCGACCGAGCTTGCCATTTTCAGGGCTTTCTTGATCACCTCGACTCCATTGGATGTCGGGCAGAGAAGATCGATATAGCCGGCAATATCCACAGTAGGAACCTTGACGTTCTCATGGGCGATACGGTTGATCGCTTCGGCGATGTTCTGTGGTATTCCGGCCTTGGCCAGCCCAGACACGCCTTCTCCTTGGACAGCCTCTTCGAAAACTGCGTATAGATTGCCGAATTCTTCCCGGATCATATCTTCGAGCTTTTCAATCTCGCTCGGCTGAAGCTTGACCTCATCCGCGACGAACTGCAGCCACTTCATGGCTTTCTGGTCGTTCTTCCAGAGCTGGATCGTCTCCCGTCTCTGGTGCTCGTTGACGTCTTTAAAGGACAGATCTATGTGTCCTCTTTTGGGATTGACGTCAAGGACCTTACACACGATCTTCTGGCCCTCGCGCACATGATCACGGATATACTTGACCCAGCCAGATGCCACTTCGGAGATGTGGATAAGCCCCTCTTTGTTGTCATACTCGTCCAGCTGTACGAAGGCTCCGAAGTCGACCACCTTCGTCACGGTACATACTACCAGTTCACCCGGGTTGGGCCATCCTTTAACCATTTGTAACTAACCTCATTCCAGTACTTCGAGTATCTGTGACTTGATGGCAGCTTTGCCGCCTCTCGGCTCCGCCAGGGTCCTACCGCACACCGTACAGTCGACTCTGCTGCTGGCGCTACCGAAAATGATCTGTTCGTTCGAGCAGTCGTTGCACTTGACCTTTAGGAACTTCGTTTTAGGCACGTCCATTTGCTTATTCCTCCACGAGATCGAACTTCTGTGCTTTGAAGCATGCCCTCTGGTGGGCCTTCTTGCACTTCAGGCACCGGTATCGCAGGTTCACCCGCTTGGTTGGCTTATCGCCGCCTGGCACTTTCGAGAACTTGCCACGGTTGCCGATACCAAACGACCTGGCCTTCTGTCTCTCGATCCTGGTGAGCATAGATGCACGGCCCTTCTTGACCCGCTCCACCTCATGCTCCTGGTGGGATTTGCAGGAAGGACAGTAAGTCCTCATTTTCTTAGGCATCTTCATAATAATCACACCTTTAGTTATACGGTTTTATCTATCCTTGCTGGTTTTGAAGTGGTACTGCTATGTTTTTGTTACATAACACCAGGGCGTTCGCCTTAGGAAGGACGACCACGTCTTCGCCAGATAACTGGTATTGTCTCCCGTCTACGCCCACGAAAAGAGGCACGTCCCGGAGCACCTTTACCATCATGACTTCCTGACCTACATCTTTATTCAAGGATAAAGAACTTTCGATAGGCTGTTCCTTTGAGGTCGCCCCTCCTAATAAATTTTTCGCAGCATTTCTGCCGAAAGCGACTTCGAGGGCCGGCATAAGTATCTCGTTACGGCCTTTTTCGAGGGTCCCGACCAGTGAGTCAAAAACGTTCTTTTCGGCTTCAGTCATGCCCTCTACGGTGATCCTAGTTCCGGCAGCGAAGATGGAGGCATACTGTATGATCTTGCTCATCCGGCGATCGAAGACCCCTTCGATCAGTATACGGGCGTTCTTGATCTCGTCGTCGATCATAGCCAACTCTTTATAGTCCGCGGCTTCCTGGCGAGCCCCCTCCAGCTGACGGACGTAGAGAGCCGCCGCCTCGTAGAATGACCCGTCGAGTTCCTGCAGACGATCACTTTCGCGCTCAAGCGCCAGCCGGTTCGAGAGGTCCTCAAGGTTCATATTCTGCACTTCCGCGACACATTAGAAACATCGCGACGCTCTCCGGTAACGTGCCTGCGCCCTCCGAGATGCGATATATCTTCCCTTTCAGTTCGACTTCAGCGGGTCGGGTGACCAGCACCCTCACCAAGTCATCGCTAAAGACTATGGCATCTTCCAAGGGGTTAAATGTTTCTAACTGGGTCCGGGTGAGTGGGGTAACCCTGAGTGACGATCCGCCATGTAAAGAACCGGGCAAACGAATTAGCCGTTTGATGTCCGCTGTCACCGGCTCGTCTGTCTTGCCCGCTACATCCACCCTGAACTGGTCAATGGTGCCTGACAGCATGTTTTTCAGAAACCTCTCGATGTTTCCCGAAAGTTCAATCAGTCCCTGGTCCCTGATCCTGTTTAGAATATCTGGATCCCGGATTTTCTTCAGCACCATGCCGGCCGTTCTGCTGTCGAGGCCGTACTGCTTGAGGAACTCTTTTGCCGTCTTATCGTCTCTCCTGCCAGTTTCCTCCAGCTGATTGGCAATATAGTGAGCCAGACGGCGGTTCCACCCATAGCCTCCGGAGTCCGTAAACTCCCGGATGCGCCACACTCCCGCTGTCTTCGCTCCCTTCTGTCCTTCGACGATCGCCGTCGACCGGGTGATCACATGCTCTAGGTCCAGGCCAGTGCCCAGCAGATAGTCCACGATCTCCCGCCGATCCGGGCCCTTCAGACCTCTGACGCGCTCGTCCCGGACATGGACATGGTAGCCTCTGCTTCCGGAGAAGACGATATCCAAGTCCTTTTCCCTGAACCCAAGATCGTCTAGCAGGAACTGGTCGATCAGGCGGATGATCTCCACCTTTACGTTGGCCAGCATTTCGCCGTAGGTGCTAAACTTTCCCGGCAGATGATCAGCGTCTAGATCGAAGATAAGGTCGGCGCCGAGCCAGTCTTTTTCCTGCATCGTGGGCGCCCGGGGGTGATTGTAATATGCCGCAGAATGATACGCATGAGCGGGCGCCATGCTCCTCAGATAATCCCTGAGCTCACCCTCGGTGTTGAACGACTTATGGCGCCGCATAGAGACGCCATAGGTCTCCTCATAGAAGATGAACCCCCACTCACGCTGCTGCAATCCAGGCGGCACGGAAACCCTATGCCCGCTATAGTATTCCCTGAACCGCTCCCGTATGAGCCTGCGTGTTCCATCGTTCATATCACTGGACTATGGGTTGGCCAGAATAAAACTTTTACCCGTCCCAGCATGATCCCAGTAAACTAGCATGAAGATCACCTCCTCATATGCCGGGATTAGTAATAATAGGCTCTCTGCAGGCCTTTATATTGTGATCGGTCTGTCACATCTACAATAGGTGATGGGTAGCATAAGTACAGCTTTTCGTTATGGGAATACCGAAAGATTATTCACCGATAATAGAAAAGTTATACACAAAATGTAATCTGAGTATTGGATATGGTGATACATTTTGGCAATTAAAAAAATGGTAATACTATCAGGGCTCATCCTATCAGCGCTCTTAATAATCCCTGTATCGGCTTATGCAGCTGCAGGTGGTACGATCGTTGGAAAAGTGGATTTCCCGCAAATGGCTTATCAGTACATTTCGGCAAACGATACAAACCCGTCGGTGAACATGACCGTTCATGACCTCACGATCTATGCAGTGAGCGTTAATACGGGCTTTGTAAACGTGACGACACCGGACGCGAACGGCATGTATTCTGTAAACGTCCCCATGGATGACACGTATCAGCTATACGTTAATCCTGAAAAGGTGGCGGACATGAGCCGCGGTAATGAGAACGTACAAATCACTGAGTACCCGAATAAAGTGGGCACGAGGCCTTATCTGATCAACGTATCTGGTGGAAACACCGTTACTGCCAATATAACCGGATATGCGCCAGGCTACTACGTACCGCCGAACAGTATGAAATTATCAACAAATTCATCCGGGACCTCTTCTAAGACAACAAACGACTCACAGGCTTCTGCATCGTCATCGGCCTCATCTCCCGGGTTTACTGGCCTGTTCGTTTTGGCTGGTATGATAATAGCAGTCGGAGCCCTGTTATACAGGAAAGAATAAGCAAGCGCCAAGATCTGGTTGATTTTCCCTTTTTTTTGATTGGTATTCTATTATAAAATGGCTGTAGTGCATCAGGGTATCTACTGTACAGTGGCCGGGCCGGTCGAACGAACCTCAAATGGCCATATTGTCAGCAGCAGTTGTTCAGATATTGTAGCGCCGCCTCTTTCTGTTATTTGGCTGTATACCCCCATGTAATCCTGTTATTAATACGGAAAAATGTTATGATAGGAAAAATTAGACTAAATCATCGGTAATAACGAATAACAAGGTATAATTTGCCTTATATCAAATTCGATTTCAAGGGAACTGTTAAAGGAGGTATACTATGGCAGCTAGAGATATCGGAGATGGCGCGATTGCTGGCATCATCACCGGCATCATCATAGGTGTGATCGCCATTTTGCTCGCGCTTGTGGGATTTGCTACATACATATCGTTCATCGATATCAACGCAGTATTCGGAGGGCTCCTGCCGGCAGTTGGAACCGCCGCAGCTTCGATTACGGCCATGATCACGTTGCTGCTCTTCACAGCAATCGTCGGGCTGATTCTCGGGGCGATCTTCGGAGCCATCTATGAGAACATTCCGACGATCAACGCGGTCACCAAAGGCGTCGTGTTCATGCTGGTACTGTGGGTGATATTTGGACTATTGCTTCCCGTCATTGTAGGCGTCGGAGCGAGAGTTTCAGCTAGCCTAACAGCGGCCGGGATCGCCTCATCATTGATTGCCGCCATTATCTGGGGCGCGTTGCTGGGCATGATGTTCATCTGGGTCTCCCGCAGGACAATGGCACCCGGCAGGGCGCCTATCGTCCGACCTTGAAACAAAACATGCTACAATTCAAATTTTTCTTTCCCATAGCACATCCATCATAATTAGAAATATCGGGCGAGCGTGCTGTACCTATTTCCAGCCAGTAGAGGTCGATCACGTTCTTTGGGGCTATGGGGTAGATGGGGTCGGCGGCTTCGCCATTGGGGGAATCTATCCTCCAACTCCAATTTCGATCTTTATACTAAACATACCATTGCTCCACATACGTTAATGCTACCAACCGCGTACATGCGCATGGGTTAATAACCTATTGTCGTCTGTCCTACAAGGCGTGGTCGTTTTTTAAAGGTTTGTGTGCTCATCAGAATTGGATTGGTCGTCGTCCCCGTCCGGTTTATAGGGAATAAAATGATCGTTGTGTTGTGTTTGATGAGGGTTGCTCCGGAGAGATGCCTGAGTATCTGAGAAATCTATAACATGCACAGCACAGCGTTCGTATTTGTCTGACAGCATAGATACAAGGTGCTTGGTCAATAACCCCTGCGAAGCTATTTAGCACGAAATCTTGAACGGCAAACCAATAGCTTTAGTCGTTGGCTATTGACTTATCGATCGATCTTTAGCCGTACATCCCTGCCGGAGATCGTGGTCGTAGCATCAGCGGCGCCCTCGATCTGCGCATGGTCTATTTCGGAGACCTTCATTGTCTCCTTTAGCACAGGCTCGACCCGGGAGAGCCCCTCGACGTCCCCAGAGATCGTGACGCGGGTGAGGGGGGCGTTTTGTGCCAGGTTATTAGCGTTCTTGTACTGGCGCAGTGCCGAGACTATGAGGGTGGCAGCATCGCCTAGCCGGAGCGCTTCTCCATCATCCCATGATGTCACTGCTATCGGCCAGTCGGAAATGTGTAGGCTTTCAGAGCCATGCAGGTCCCGGAAAATGCCTTGGTATATCTCCTCGGTGACATGCGGGATGAATGGGCCAAGCATCTTCAGCGAGTTCAACAGTACAGTATACAGCGTAAAGAGCGCTGCATCCCGGCTCCCTTTTTTCGTCTGGTCCTTGCTGTACAGCCGGTCCTTGACCATCTCTAAGTAGTTATCGCAGAAGTCACCCCAGAAGAACTGCTCGATCACCATTTTTGCTTTGCTGTATTCATATCTGTCAAAGCTGTCCGTGCTATCCCGGATCACACTGTTCAGCTTAGTTAGTATCCAGCTGTCTATCAGCTCCAGCCGTGGTCCATAGGCTCCAGGATGGTAACTCTGCAGGTGCATCGCGACAAAGCGGGAGGCGTTCCACAGCTTGTTGATAAACTTCTGGCCGTAAACGATCTCCTTCTCCTTGAACGGCATATCGTCGCCGAGCTTGGCTGAAGCCGCCCACCATCGTAATGCGTCAGCGCTGTATTTAGCTATCACCGGCAACGGCTCGATCACATTGCCCCTGGACTTGTGCATGGCTTTAGAGTTCACGTCCAGGCCGTGTCCAGAGATCATCACATTACCCCACGGTAAGCTTTCCGTGTGCAGATAGCTCTTGATCACCGTGTAGAACAGCCAGGTTCTGATTATATCATGAGCCTGTGGCCTCAGGCTCATCGGGTAGATGACATCCACCAGCGAGTCGGCCTCTCCCCAGTTCGCGTTGATAAGCGGGGTGATCGACGACGTTGCCCAGGTGTCCATGACGTCCCTCTCCGGCTCGAACTCCGAAGAGCCGCACTTCGGGCATGGCTTCACCGGCAGGTCCACTAGCGGATCGATGGGCAGCTGTGAGTCATCTGCTACGATAGCCCCCCCGCACTTTGCACAGTACCACACCGGGAACGGCACACCAAAATACCGCTGCCTGGAGATGCACCAGTCCCACTTCAGCCCCTGGATCCAGGTGTCGTACCGTACCTTCATGTGCTCCGGGTACCAGTTCATTTTCCCGCCCTGAGCGAGCAGTTCGTCCTTCAAATCCAGTATCCGGATGAACCACTGAGGAGTAACATAATACTCAACTGGGGTGCTACACCGCTCGTGGATGTTCATAACATGGGAGATCGGCTTTTGCTCCGCCAGTAGGCCTGCATCCTTAAGGTCGTCGAGAATGGCCTTGCGGCATCCGGCCAGGGTCATGCCCTCGTATTTGCCCGCATTGCCGTTCATCCGGCCGTCGGCGCCGATGGATAGCTTCAGCGGCAGATCGTACTCCCGCCACCAGTCGATATCCGTCCGATCGCCGAATGTACAGACCATGACCAGTCCAGTGCCGAACTCCGGATCGACCTTATCATCCGCAATAATGGGCACTTCGGCGCCGAACAGCGGTGTCTTCGCCATCCGGCCCACGAATCCTTTATAGCGGGCGTCACCCGGATTTACGATCAGCGCGACACAGGAGGAGATCAGCTCTGGACGGGATGTGGCGATAAGCAGCTCTTCGCCGCCACCTATAGCGGAAAACTTGATCGTGTTTAGGAAGGATTGCTTTTCCTCGGAATCCTCCACATCCGCCTGCGCCAGGGACGTCTGGCAAAGCGGGCACCAGATCGCCGGCTCATTCCGGCGCTCTACACGGCCCTTACCGAACAGATCCAGGAACGACCGCTGGGATATGCGACGGCAGCGCTCATTGATCGTCGAGTACAGGAGGGCCCAGTCAACGGAAATGCCCAGCGTAGTCCAGACGTTCCTGTAGCTTTTGCCGCCGATCTCCGTTTCCTTCAGGCATAATTTGACGAACTCCTCCCGGCCCACGTCCTTAATGTTGACCTTGTACTTCTTCTCGACATATCGCTCCGTAGGGAGGCCGTTGTCATCAAAGCCCATAGGGTAAAAGACGTTGCAACCCTTCATACGCTGATAGCGAGCGACGAACTCTGCCTGGGAGTACGAGAATACGTGGCCCATGTGGATATAACCGGAAAGCGTCGGCGGGGGCGTATCAATTGAAAATACGGGCTTCCTGCTGTCCGGATCGAACTTGAAGACCCTGCGGTCCTCCCAGAACTTTTGTATCCTTGGCTCAATCTCCTTCGGGTCGTACTTCTTCGCTAACTCGGTCATGGAATATGCCTCTGGCGCCCCGTCAAAATCATTGACGATAAATCGGCTTGCATAAGCCGAAATCTGGTATTCAGATTACTCGCTATGAGTATAAAAAGGTTACTTACAAGGAAAGAATTGTGCAGGACGAAAGATAGGTTAGCTAATCCTGCAGAATGACACTCAATCCCCAACCGACCAAGCCCTTCGTAGTACTGATCCCTGGATCCATATGTAGACCCCGCGTTTCCATTTTGATTGGTAGCGGCACACCCCGCGTGACACAGCATGTAAAACTGAAGCCACCCTTCACAGCATTATATTTTGATTCTCCCGAGAAAATGCATTCAAGCACGCTGATATATATAGGCCGGTAAAATTGAACGGGCCGTATAAGCTTCCCAGCTTCCCGGTTTCAGCCAGGGGATCATAATTCCAGATATGGGGACATCACTATAGGGCAAGCCTGGATTGTATACCTGTCAAGTGCATCCTGATCAGCTTGTCTGGACCAATCATGATAATAATCACAGACGATATCCGTACTCCTGTCGTCCAACTTTACGTGTATGACCGAATGCCTAACCCGGCTATTGATAGTTTCAACAGAATACTCAGCATGAATCGTTGAGTTCACATTTGCCCTGCCGCCGACCGACGTCTGCCGATACTCATACCAGTTGATCTGAGCCAGGTCATACAAGGACGAGCTACCAACCTGCACAGCTGTCATGGCATTATGGCTTGGCTTCACATTCAGAGAGGAACATTCGTCCTGACAATATCAACAAGATAAACAGGATAAATAACTTCAGCGATACCGATAACGGATAATTCAAAGCGTTACCTCTTTACATTTTATAACATCTCTAATGTATTTATCATACTCATCAAAAATTCTCTAAGGTCGGGCTTGGTGTCTGATCCCCTGTATCTTTTACAGATGAACCCTATTTCATTACCATATATACCATAATTTAACCTATTTTTATGGTTTAACCATACAGTCAAGTCGATTAATACTTTCACGCCCATTCTATTCTTATTTTGTTCAAATCGCTAATAATATTAAACACTATACTGAGCTATATATGGGTTACAGGAGGATTGGATATATGATCAAGAAACTTGTAGCATGCATAGCCGGACTTGCGACTCTCGTGGCACCGGCAGCAGCATGCTTCGGCTTTCCATTCGGTGGTTTCGGGTTCGGTGGTTTCGGGTTCCCCTTTGGGTTCAGCAGCTTTAGCAGCTCGTTTGCTTTCAGTTCAATGTTCAGTTCTATGTTCAGCGGCTTCGGCTCTCCCTTCTGGTGGTAAACCAGAATGGGACGGGCCCCCATTTTTTGTATGTCCGATTTTTTGCAGTAAACCATAAGTATAAAGTTTGTGATATTGTATCCCGTCACTGTCAGATGGAGCATCATTTCATGGAGACCAAGGACATCGAGATCCTCATTCAGAAGTTCGCGCTCCAGAACGCGTACAAGTACGGTAAGGTACCCCAGGCGGGGGCTGTAACGGGCAAGCTGTTAGGCACACATCCAGAGCTGAAACCCCACGCGAAGGAACTAATGCCGCTGGTACAGCAGGTTCTCTCCGACGTAGGCCTGATGTCACCCGGAGAGATCGAGGCGAAACTGCAGGCTATAGCCCCCGAGCTCATCGAAGAGCTCCAGGTGAAGAGGGAATCCAGGAAAGGCCTGCCCGAGCTGGACATCTCCCGGGTCAGGCCCGGGAAGAAGGTGACCCTGCGTATCGCGCCCAATCCGAATGGCCCGCCGTCGCTGGGCAACGCCCGAGGAATCATCGTCAACTATGAGTACGCCCGGATGTACGATGGCGTCTTCATCATGCGGTTCGATGATACCGACCCATCGATCAAGAAGCCGATGATCGAGGCATACCAGTGGTACGTCGAGCATGCAAAATGGCTTGGCTGCCCTCCCGATAAGGTGGTTGCCGCCTCGGACCGCCTGCCACTATACTACGAGCAGGCGGAAAAGCTAATCGACTTGGGACAGGCGTACGTATGCACCTGCGACAATCAGGCCTTTCATGACTTGAAGGAGGCGGGCGAACCCTGTCCACACCGCGAAACTTCCTCCGGGGAAAACATGGAGCGATGGAAAAAGATGCTTTCCGGCGGCTATGCGGGCAAAGAGGCGGTGCTCCGGATCAAGACGGATATCAAACACCGGGATCCTGCCCTGAGGGACTGGGTTGCGTTCCGCATTGTCACAGAGCCGCACCCAAAGGCCGGTACGAAATATGTGGTCTGGCCGATGCTGGACTTCGAGTCGGCCATGGAGGATCATTTTCTTGAAGTTACCCATATCATCCGGGGCAAGGATCTAATGAAGACGGCGGACAAGCAGCGGTACGTGTACCGGTACTTGGGCTGGGAATATCCCCATGTCAGCCACTGGGGACGTGTAAGGTTGCTAGGCTTCGGCAAGTTCTCCACCAGCGTAATGAAAAAGGGCATCGAAGCTGGAGAGTATATGGGTTGGGACGACCCTAGGCTGCCAACCGTCGCAGCGCTCAAGCGCCGGGGCATCGAGCCTGAAGCCATCCGTAATGTCATGATTAATATGGGCGTCACCGAAACCGACATCGAATTCAGTATGGACACGCTATACGCCGAGAACCGTAAGATCGTCGATCCGAAAGCCAGCAGGTACTTCTTCGTGCCTGACCCGGTGGTATTACAGGTGAATGGGGCTCCGCAGGTCGCCGCGAAACCCCAGTTACACCCGCAGGATCAGAAACGGGGACATAGGACCCTGTGTGTGCCGGAAAACCCGGAAATATTAATACCTAGGGCGGACGCGGAGGACGTGAAGCCAGACGACATCCTCAGGCTCAAGGACCTTTATAATGTCAGGATCACCAGGACCAATCCCATCGGCGGGGAGTATATCGGTAACGATCTGGCAGTGCTCAAGCAGGGCGCCCGGATCGTTCAGTGGGTCACCAGTGACGGGGTCCCTACCAGGGTCGTGGGGCCGGAAGGCGAGTACCATGGCATAGCCGAATGTAACATTAGGGACGAGCTGAACAATGTCGTCCAGTTCGAGCGCTTCGCCTTCGTTAGGATCGACACGATCAACGGCGTTGTGCTAGCCTACTATACTCACCCATAAAATAGGGCATAGCAGCTCTGCCATTCCTGTATTTTCCCTTCTTTGGCAGATGCCTGTTGCGGGAAGTGATAACGTATGTTCGTTTCCCTTCTCGGTCTGCACGGCGTTTCCATCATCTCACCAGCAGAGCTATTATGACCAGCGCGCTCGCAAGGTAGATCGCTCCAGCTCCTGCGACGATATAAGGCACAAGCCTGACCGGCGTCTCAATGTATTTTTTCATCCCGGTCCAGACCCAGACAAATAGGGGCAGCGTGATCAGCGCCGATAGACCGGCCATCGGTATAAAGTCGAAAATGACCGCCAATAGGAGCGATGCGTAAGCCAATATGCACATGAGAACATACACGTAGATAGTATTCTTTTTCCCCAAGAACACAGCAACGCCTAACTTCATCGCCTGTCTGTCAGCATTATAGTCCGGAAACTCCAAGATAAAGAAACCCGCCATTCCCAGGAACGCCGTCGGCAGTATGGCGATCACCGTCGCGAGGATCATATCCCACATCCCAATAACACCCGCAATTGAAGAGGGGGGCACCTGGGTGAAAAATGCACCCAGCGCTGTCAGCGGAAACGAAAGGAACCACGAGATCTCGCCGAGCAGACGGTAGGACAGCTTGAGGGGCGGCGCGGTGTAGAACGCGCCCAGCCCGACCCCAACAACCCCTAGGAGGAATACGATTGGACTGCGAGTAAACACGATATACATGCCCAGTAGGATGCACAATACAAAGCAGATAGAGCCTGCGATCAGCACATGCATGGGATCCAGGATCCCATCGATCAGCAGCCCGGTGCCCCCGGTAAATGGGGTGCGCTCCTTATTGATCCGATCCGCCCCGGTCCAGAAGTCGAAGAAATCATTGTAGGCGATCGTCCCCGCATGTAGCAGGATTATGGCGGCCATCGAAACGGCCAGGTAGAACCAGCTGAACTGCCCAGGATATAGGTTATAGGCGACAAGCGATCCTGTCAGCAGCGGGACAACGGCAAACAGGAGAAAGATAAGCCTGAACTCCCTGATCCAGGCGCTTGCCTTTGACAGCATAAAACACTTATCATTATGTGGGAATATATAAAACGATCGATCATGGCAATGGCATTTCAGGTCGGTAAACGGGGCGTCCCTTTGATCGGGTGGGTAGGTGTGTGATGTCGGATTATGAGACCATCAGTATGGAATGTCCGGAATGTAAAACGAAGCAGGACGTCACTGTTTGGCACAAGCTGGATGTGCGGGCCGATCCGGCGGCCAGGGATGCGCTGTTCGCCTGGCAGATCAATGTATTTACCTGCAGCAGCTGTGATTTCAAGGCACTGCTGCCGGTAGGGTTGCTGTACGACGATCCGAATCGGCGGATTGCGGTTCAGTACTACCCGGTCGACGCGCTGGGCCAAGAAGGTTTCTATTCCGGGTTCAATAAAGACGGAGAACCTGTATCTACGGAGCCGAACCCGGAGGAGTATATGAAAAAGCCGCATATAGTGTTTGATATGGGCGAGATGCTGCGATATATCGTCTTCAGAGAAGTAGCATTCGAAAAGGGCAAATAAAGAGCATCATACGAAACATGATCTTCAGAGATCAATCCGACCATAAAATCCGGTCATAGCCCTTTAGGCATGGTAGTTCACAATAGGCCTGACGGCTTCCGGATCGATCTCGGCAGCCTTCCGGTATTCCCAACCGCATCGTCGATCATCCCCCGCAATGATATTCCAGACGCCGTTGATCGACCCGGCGTGTCTCGGACATCTTTAATGCGGTATACTCGAAAGCAGCCTCGTCGAGCATGCGAGCTTTCAGGAAAGCATTCGTGAGACGGTATCGTGCAAGTGATCCCCGAAGTTCTTCTCCACCGTGCTTTTCAGGCAGCCGATCGCTTCATTCATAACACCCATATCCGTGTACTCCTCCGAGTTCGACCGGCGCCGCAGTATCATCGGAATCGAGCGCAAGAGCGCTTTGCAATTCATGAACAGCTTCATCAAGCATTCCTTTTCCAGATGGTGCCATCCCGATGCTGGTATACACGCCGGGGTCGTTCGCACTGAGCCGCCATGTAACCCTATCATCGTAAATCGTTGCAATCTGGTAATACTATACTGATACATGAGACAAAATCTTTTATTTCTAAAGTTGTTATTGTCCAGATGGTAGTGATGGAATTTGTTGCAGGGCAAGGATGACTTTTTCAGCTGGTTCGGGACACGTGCTGGCAAACCATTGAACGATCGGCAGATAAAAGCGATAAGGGCCGATAAAGGCCCGGTGCTGGTGGTTGCTGGCGCGGGCACTGGCAAGACCACGATGATCATCGCTAAGGCGGCGTATCTGCTGCGGGAGAAAGGGATGAAGCCAGAGCGGCTGCTGATGCTTACCTTCTCCCGGGACGCGGCCATCCGGATGAAAGGGGAGGTGGAAAGGATCCTGCCACACGCCCGGGGCATCACTGTCAGCACCTTCCACTCGTTCTGCTTCGGGTTCCTGCGGGAGAACGGCGAGGATACCGGCATCTGTGAAGGGTACCGGATCCTGGATGAGAAGGATGCCAGGTATATGCTGTGTAAAGAGATGGGTATATCGCAGGCCGTGGCCGGCGATTATATATTCGGCATACAGCAAGCCAAAGACCTGGGCCTTTCTTTCGCAGACTACCGGGGTTACCTGCGTCGGAAAGAGGCACAAATTCGGGAATATGCAGGCGGGGATGATGTTGAGACTGCAGCGACCGTCGCGAATGTCCATCTTCGGACCCTGCACCTCAAGACTAGGGAGATTGGCCCCGAAGAAAAGAAGCGGCTGACCCGGTTCTTAGATGCAATCCAGCATCATAAGAAATACCTGAAATTTCTCGAGTCCTGGCAGTGCTACGAGGCCATAAAATCAGAGAAGAAGTTCCTCGATCGTGCGGATCTGATCCATATAGCCATCGAGCTTTCGAGCGCGCGAGGCTGCGACAAACTGGCCGGAGGATATGACTACGTGATCGTCGACGAGTTCCAGGACACCAGCCTTCAGCAGTACTACCTGCTGAAGATCCTGGCCGGAAATCACGGAAACGTCACGGTTGTAGGGGATGTAGACCAGTCCATATATGAGTTCAGGGATGCGCGCCCGGAGAACATGGAAACCTTTAAACGAGAATATCGGCCGCAGATCTTCGACCTAACGGAAAACTACCGGTCGACAGATAAAATTCTCCGCACTGCAGGCCGTCTCATCCGGAACAACTATCGGAGTCCCGAAGATGTAAAGCTAATAAAAGCATTCATGCCCGCTGCCAAAGGGGAAAATGTCCGGGTCATTAGAAGCTGCGACCCCAAGGAGCAGGCCCGGCGGATCGCCGAAGAGATCGGGGAGCTGACGATCTACGGCGGCGTCCCCCCAGAAGAGATCGCCATCCTGTTTCGTTCCTGCTCATCCATTCCGCCGCTCCAGGCGGCCCTGGAATATATTGGCCTGCCATACCAGTTGCTCTCCAGCAGTACCAGCTTCCTGAAAAGGCCAGAAATTAGAACTGCGCTAGCCTATCTGTATGTCCTCGCCAGCCTGGAATACCCCATCAGCAGCGCCGATCAAATGTGGTACCGACTGCTCCACTACCGCTATGGCATCCCAGCCCGCGACCTCCATATCCTTTCAAAGTCCGCGAAGAAAGACTGCATACAAGGCGTAGTCATGGGCAGCAGCCCTTCGGCGGGGATCTCTTCAGGCTCCCGCACCAAAATGTTGAGGCTGGCCGAGAAGATCGAAGAGCTTCGGGTATGTACCAACAAGGCCCTCCCTGACCTGCTACTGGACATATATGAGCTGTCCGGGCTATCCCGAGAATTCACTAGAGACACCGGCGACGAAGATCTGGGTAAGGACAAAGCCGGGTTGCGAAATCTAAAGGCGCTGTACGACCTTGCCTGTAACTTTCAGCACTTCCACGGCACTGACCTGCAAGGCTTTATCGAGTACATCGGGATAGCGGACGAGGTTGGAGAGGACCTCGAACCGCCACAGTATAACGGGGAAAAAGGCGTCATACTCCGGACCTGTCATAGCGCCAAAGGCCTGGAATATCGGCATGTATACGTCATTGACCTTTCAAAAGGCCGGTTTCCGATCGCTGGGGGCGGCAGAGAGCCGATGGTTCCCGACGAGTTCAACGACCGATACACTGACGTATTCAGCCTCCCATCGGAAAAGATCGAAGAAGCGCTGAAGGCACGAAAGCAGGAGTTCAAAATCAGCGAGGAGCGCCGGCTGGCCTACGTGGCATTTACCAGGGCGAAAGAACGGCTGACACTCTGCTATCCCAGGACATATGGGGAAAGCCCGGGAGCCCCCTCCCGTTTCGTGGTCGAAGCATGCTATGATGAAAACGGCAAGCTAAGCCGTGACGTAGAATACATCGAAGATCAGGCAGAAACAATAGCCGAAATTATCATCGATAGCGACGACCTCGACCGGAAAAAGGACGAAGTGAAAGGGCTTCTGATCTCCTCCCTTGACGCCGAGCCGGAATTAGCGCTGTACAACCTGCTCCTATACCAGCGCCTATGCGGCAGACCGCCGAGACTATCCTGCCCCGAAGCTGCCATGGCCGAAGAAGAGGCGGCCGCCATCCTCATGGACATCGGAAGCGGCCTCCCACAGGGCCTAGAGTTCGACCCCCGAAAGATCCGGCTTTCCCAAACAGCCCTGAAAGTATACGAGGAATGCCCCAAAAAATATGAACTTTCCATACTTATGAACATGCCATCTAGGCAGGATAAAAGCGAAGGTAATGATCCGGCCGGCTTCGGCCAGTACATACACAGGGTTCTGGAGCTGGCCGTCACACAAAAGATCTCCTCAAAAGATCAGCTTACCACAATCGCCGACGAGGTAGCAACACAGCCCGAATATGCCCGCATCGACGCAGTACGAGCATCGGGAATCCTGGATGTATTCTGGGAACGCAATAAAAACTCTATCCATAATAGCATCGCTGCTGAGTACCGGTTCTCCTTCGAGCTTGGCGGTTTCTATTTTACGGGAAAGATCGACCGCATTGATCTGATCGATGGCGGGAACGACGGCGATGCAGAGATCATCGACTATAAGACCGGCAGAGGATCATCAACTGATAGTATAGATCGTCAGATCGCCATGTACATGCTGGCGCTGCAGCGCGACCCTGTGCTGATGGAGAAAGGACTTGTGCCCAGACGAGCTAGACTGGAACTGCTGGAGGCCGAACAGCCCAGAACCTTCGAGCTTAGCGAGGATGGAGCGAAGATCATCGATGCTGTCGACAGGCACAGATCCATCGACCTCAAGGCAGCTAAAACATCAATTTTGAAGACGGCACAGAAGATCGCCTACGACTACGAGCACGGGTTCGAGGCGGTCGAAGAATGCGGGTCTGTATGGTTCACGAGGAACTGTCCATATAAAATGTACTGTCCGAGATGGGGATGAGGTGATAGCAAAACGATCTATACGCTGTGCTTTTTTGAACACAGATTACGCATGATCTATTATTTTGCCATCGGTTTCGGGCGAATGCCTTGCTTTATGTTGATTTCCGGCGGTTTTATGCCTATGGGGCAGGCCCTTACACAAATCTCGCACTTGTAATTATATACGGAATGATCCGTTTCTTCCGCCATTTTTAACTGTGTCTGGTCACATAGCAGCCCGTCAAAGGTGCCATCACCGATCACTTTACCCGGGCATGAAGATACGCATTTCCCACAATGTATGCATATCTCCCTATTCAATGTCCTGTTTTGTCCCTTAATTTTAGCATCCGTTAGAATGACCCGTAGATGTATCCAAGGACCCCAAACTGGGTGTAATATCAGAAAGCTATCGCCCATTTGGCCAATGCCCGTTGTTTGTGCTATATTTTTAAATTGGATGCCACACCGGCCTGGATACGGGATAATGGCACTTTTGTATCCATTCTTCATTAAAAGATACGATATTTTTTCAACGATCGCTTTTGCATGCAAGTCCGCAGCACAGGTCGTCTTATTTCTTTCCGTCTCAAAGGGAAACCACGCCCATTCCAGCGACGACTGGATATGATGTCCAATAACAAAGATCGTATTAACCTCGGGTAGTATCCCTCGTAACCCGTCCTGCTCGACAGATAGAAATTCCGAAATATCGGCGCTTGAGATATCACAGCACCCAGGAACTACCGATGAAATGTATTTAATCGTTAGTACCATAAGCAATACCTATCCACAATATATGCATAAATACTATAGCCTATATCCTTCAAACGGTTCTGGTGACACTGGTATCTATCGAAACAAAGCAGGCAGAGTTAGTTAGCCTATGAAACATTTAGATACCCAGTGTCAACTCTGAGTTGATATTAATATGCAAACTAAATTAGGACACTGTGAAAAGTGTTTTATGTTTTCGTGATACCCCCCGGGAGACAATGAGGGAAAGTCAAAAATTATTCGCCTTAACATCACCTCATCGGGATTTTCATCTATCGCTGAAGCTCTTCGTCCACTCCGGCGGTTGCGGCGGCTTGTCCGACCCGATCATTGTCTGCCACGCCTCGTCAGTGAGCCGATCGCTTATAGGCTGCTTGAACTCGTAGTAGCTGAACGCAGCGCCAGTCAGTAGCGTGAGTTTGCCTTCGATCGGCACAATGACCAGCAGCTCATACGGCCGTCCTACGCCCTCTTCGAGCACCTGCCCCGTATTCAGATCGGTGTGTACATCTGCAACCATCGCCATCTTCTTATCCGTATCGCTCTCCGTTGCCGCCGTGGTCTCCGCCGAGAATGTGGTGATGTCCTCTAGTGTATCACCGATATTCCTGATAAGGCTGTAATCATCGTCCGATAATGCAGCCGTTCCAGTAAGCTCTTTTTCCGAGATGGACTTCAGCGAGATAAGAAGCGACTGCAGACTGCTGAGCTTCTGGGAGAACTCGTCGGTGAGCAGGTTCCTGGACGTTAGCCCATCGATCGTCATCTTCGCCAGTGAGGCCAGCCGACCGTAAAGCTCCGCGTTTGGCTCTACATAGCCCCTCATATCTCTACTGGGCATGATGGCTGTGGCAAGCACCGTGTAGCTCTGCTTGGCGTACAAGATCGTGTCGTGCCGTAGTTCAGCCCAGCTGCCCAGCGAGGCGTTCAGGTCTTTGTCTACCCACGCTTGGCTCTGCATGAATGATGGGTAACCCTGACCTTTCTCGTTCAGCAGTGCGAGGAGGCTATACAGCCAAGACCAATACAGGTTTTGTGTCCATATACCCGCGTCAAGCGCGGCAAACTCGGCCTTGAGCGCGTCGAACTGCTTGTCATAGTTTTCGTATTTCGTCTCATGATATGTTTTGTCCAGCAACTCATAAGCCCGAGCGGAGCCCAGCACGCCCATAACATCTAGTCCCATCGGGAACGTCCTTGGATCCGCCTGGGTGCCCACCTTATCGTAGACTAGGCCCTGGAAAATGTACGAGTCAGGGATAAACCGCTGTCCCATCAGACGGAAGCTCTTTAGCAATTTCTTGTCCTGGTCATCGGCGATCTCGCCCGAGATGATCTTCGGCGCCCTTAGCGCAGCGGCCCTATCGATAAACGTTCTGACTTTGTCGCCGTCCTTTAGGTCCGCCAGTGAAACTTGGCTGCCGTAGACATCCCTGATCAGAGGCATATAGTCATAGATCGACAGATCGTCGGTTTCCCCGACGAAGAATATAGTAGGGTCATAAACTGACTTCCATAGGTCCAGCGACCGGTCTTTGAGCGCCAGTGTCACCAGGATGGCCCGTCTCGTGTTATCCAGGTCGGGCTCGGGTCCGGCAGCACCCTGTTTGTAGAGGCTGAATGGCATGCGGCCATACCACATCATGGTCTTAAAGTACTTTTTCAGCGTGTCGTTACGGGTATAGTGGCCTCGGGGCAGGTACTGGCTGTAATCCTCCTTGCTCCCAAAGATCGGTGATATCTCCACGCCTTCATGGGACTCAATCAGCCGAATTTCCGATTCCGCCAGGCCTTTCGCCTCAGCAGATACGCCATCCCACGAGCCGGTAAGGAGGTTCTGGGCGACGGCAAAAAACGCTACGTTCTTCGTGCATAGGCTCCGAAGCTCAGACAATCCCGAGTCCAGCTGCGAGACGGACTCTTTGAGAAGCAGGCCCGTCATCTCGATGATCGCCGGGCTGAACTTCCCCACCTCTAGAACTCTCAGGGTACCGTCGAATAGGATATGATACGTGTGGAGTACGGCATCCGAGGTTACGATAACTGGAAAGCCCTGCTTCTTGCCCGAGCTATAGATCTCATAAATCTGATCGTAGCTGGAAGGGCGCGCCACAAAGAGGTTTTTGGCTAGCAATGCCTTTGCAGCATCGGTTAGGCCGGCCTGTTCGATGCCGGCGACAGTCGAGACATCGGAAACTGTATACGCGACTGTAGCAGGGGTGACGTTGACTGGCATGGGCACGAATTCTGCAAATTTAGCGTTTACACTGCCCGAAATTGTATAAGTCATATTGGTTCCGCGCGATGGCTCCGTATTATCTATACATCCCAGCACGCTCGATCCCGCCAGGAACGCCGAGACGGTCCCTGCAGCCTTGAGGAAGCTCCTTCTGCCTATATCCCGGTCCATCATACTAGTCAGCCATATGATCGTTTGCGGGATGTCAATATATAAATTGCTTAAGCTACGGCTGAAGTCGTAGCTATAGGGGTTGCGTCGCCCCTGATCTTTCGTGCCAGCAGATGGCCGAGCTCCTCCACCTCCCGGATCACTTCATCATTGGCAGGCCCGCGGACCTCGACGGCCTCGATAATTTCGATTTTCATCGGAGGGCCGAGCAGCTCCTGCGCTTCTCTTTTTGCGCCGCCACCCCAGCCATATGACCCGATGAACGCGGCGTACCTTGCCGGAGGCTTGAGCACCTTTACCAAACTCGCCGCATGGGCGGATAGCGGATGCAGGCCCCCGATCACCGTGGGCGAGCCCAGCACGATCGCCCTAGCGTCGACCAGCTCCCGAGCTATGTCCCCCATATCGGAATAGGGCAGGTTGAATATCCGAACCTCGATCCCTTCCCGGGATAGGATCTGGTATAAGGCATCCGCCATGCGTTTGGTTGACCCCCACATGCTAGTATATACGATGACTGCCTTCGCCTTGGTCTCGCCGGCGGTCCAGCGGTCGTATTCGTCCAGAATTCGTCGGGGATCTCGGTAGACAGGTCCATGGGCAGGAGCGATTATACCAATGTCCAGCCCTCTGATCTTTTCCAAGCCTTTCGCACCCATGCGCCTGTACGGCATCATGATCTCCCCAAAGTACCGCTGCGCCAGTGGTATCAGGTCCTGTACCTCGTCGTCATACAGGCCCGCGGCTGTATGGGCCCCGAAGTAATCGCATGAAAATAATATTCGGTCCTCCGTGAGGTATGTGAACATCGTCTCGGGCCAGTGTAGCCAGGGCGCTTCGATAAAGTGCAGCGTCTTGCCCCCGAGATCGAGGCTATCCCCGTCGCCCACCACTTTGATCCGGTCTTTAGGCACTTTAAAGTACAGTTGTGCCATCTCAGCGCCTTTTCTAGTGGCGATGAGCACCGCGTGTTCGCTGATCTTCATGATGACTGGAACGGCGCTCGCATGATCCGGTTCCGCGTGGTTCATTATTAGATAGTCGATCCTGGAGACGTCCCCGACGCAGTTGATCTTCTCGCATAGTTCATCGCTGAATCCCGGGTTTACGGTATCGATGAGCGCTGTCTTTTCACTGCCCAGAACCAGGTACGAGTTATACGACGTTCCCTGCGGCAGCGGGATCAGCGCGTCGAACAGTCGCCGGTCCCAGTCCTTGCTGCCTGTCCAGTACACATCCTTCGCAATCTGGGCTACATAATATGGCCTCATTGCTAGCATCTGATTGCTTCTGCAAAAATAAAAAATGGCCTGAATTTTTCAGCTGGCCAAACCTTTTTATTCCGTACCTTACAATTTATCTCTGATGCGAACGATAGACTGGGATGATGCCAAAAGTTGCATTACGATCATCGATCAGACCGCTCTGCCTGCCAGGCTGGTAATGCTGGATATCCGGGACCCCGCGAGTCTGATGGAGGCGATTTCTAGCCTGCGGGTCAGGGGTGCGCCTGCCTTGGGGGCTGCGGGAGGCTTCGGGGTGGCGCTGCTGACGCGTACTGTTCCACCGACGGCACTTTCAAATTTCGTCATAGAGCTGAAGGCGGGCAGCGAGCTACTGAAGAAAACCAGGCCCACAGCCGTCAACCTCGCATGGGGCGTGGAGCGGGTGCTGGGAAAGGCGCTCACTGGCAGGGATCTGGAAGAGATCGCAGTTCGTGCATTGCAGGAGGCTAAAGCGCTGGCAGAAGAAGATGTCGCGGGCTGCAGGGCGATCGGCGGGCATGGGGCCAAGCTGCTGGACGACGGCGATACAGTGCTCACCCATTGTAATGCAGGCCGTCTGGCCTGTGTCGACTGGGGCACCGCCCTTGGAGTCGTACGTTCGGCCGTGGCCGTTGGCAAAAAGATCAGCGTCATCACCTGCGAGACTAGGCCGCTAAATCAGGGTAGCCGCATCACCGCGTGGGAACTCGCCGAAGACAAAATTCCGGTGGCCCTGATCTCTGATGGTATGGCTGGGCATATCATGCGCAAAGGCATGGTGAATTCGGTGATCGTAGGTGCAGATCGCATCGTCGAGGATGCAGTATTCAATAAGATCGGCACGTATACGCTATCGGTGCTGGCAAAATCGCATAAGATCCCTTTCTATGTGGCCGCACCGCTATCCACCTTCGATTTTACCAGAAAAGCGCAGGACGTGACAATCGAACAGCGAAACCCAGAAGAGTTGCGCCGATGCGGCGATCGGCTGCTCGCCCCTGTGGGCATTCCCATTCTGAATCCTGCCTTCGATGCCACGCCGATGGAGAACGTAACTGCCATTATCACCGAATCGGGCGTCTTCCGGCCACCGGTGGACTTCGCTGCTCTGGAGAAACAGGCCCTCTGAGACATCCGTCCTTCCCCGACTAACTTATCCTAGGGATTCGTCATCCTGGCCCGGTCATCCTAAACTGGCCTTTATTCCACGGCCAAATCTACTACGATCGCCTGCAGATGGTCCTGTTTAGGCGATGCAAGACTTTAAAATATGTGAATAACCTATATGACTGATGAGCAAGATGGGCTATAGGTATAACTCACCGGAGATGAAGACGGCGGTCGAGGCTGTCATCGATATTATCGAGAAGAACGTCGAGCTAAAGGAGTATTTCCTCTCGGGTCTGCAGCATGTCTACAGGGTCGACGGCCAATACCTGCTGATTCTGCGCTATAGTAAAAGCAAGGACGGCCACTTTTATTTCTCCATCCCAGCTGAATTTCTAAACAACCTGAGTATCAAGCACCTGGTGTTAATATGCGAGGATTCTGGGCACGTCATCGTGCTCCCATCGTCACAGATGAACGACCTGCTGGAGGACGTGGAGCCCGGGTCTAAGGGGTGGACCCTTGATGTCTACGATAAGGAAGGCTGGGAGTTGAAGGTCGTTAAAACCGAGAAGGTCCTCTATATAGATAACTACTTCAACGACTACGATCTCATCTTCTCCCGAAGCGCGTCGATTTCTGGCAAGTCAGCCATGACTATGCTGTGCAAGGACAAGCCCGGAGTCCTCAGGGACATCGCGGGCATGGTCGCCAAGCATGGAGGTAATATCACCTATACCCAGCAGTTTATCATCGATAAAGGTCAGAACGAGGGAAAATCGTCGCTGTACATCGAAGTTGAGAACGTCAAGGATATCGATGATCTTGTCGTCGCCTTGGAGAAAATGAGCGTCGTCGAGAGCGTATCCATCCATGCGCCCATGGAGCGCATCTTCGGTTCCCGTGTCATTATCATCGGTGGCGGTGCTCAGGTGGCACAGGTCGCTGTAGGTGCCATCAACGAGGCGGACCGACATAACCTCAGGGGCGAGCGCATCAGCGTGGACACGATCCCCCTGGTGGGCGAGGACAACCTGGCCGACGCCGTCGAGGCGGTGAAGCGGCTCCATAGGGCGCAGATATTAGTTCTTGCCGGGTCAATCATGGGCGGACGGATCTCCGAGGAAGTGCAGAAGCTGCACGATGAGGGCATGCCTGTCATCTCGCTCAACATGGCGGGCAGCGTCCCGGATGTCGCCGATCTCGTGGTCACCGATCCCATCCAGGCCGGTACCTTTGCCGTCATGCACGTGGC